>Ga0116231_10004886_pt1 | contig 26845 bp, 24 predicted proteins | sample S1TSphgellanicum_2_FD_89695 | JGI IMG/M metagenome (GOLD analysis project Ga0116231, IMG submission 89695) | Host-associated microbial communities from peat moss isolated from Minnesota, USA - S1T2_Fd - Sphagnum magellanicum MG | ecosystem: Host-associated > Plants > Peat moss > Unclassified... | reverse complement strand
CCCCCTTGGGGAAGCCAACCACTTCCCCCTTATAGTATACTCTGTGACTCGCCGCGGGGGTGGCATCCAAATGGCCATTTTGTCCCGGGACTCCCGGGACTCCCGCGTGAGAGTCCCGGAATCGCGCAAATTCGGGACTCCCGCGACTTTGAAGCTTCATAACTTTCGGAGCAGACCTCCGATCGATTTGCCGTCTGAAGCAAAGTTGTAGATCTCGTCGAGACCTTTCCAACGGTATGTTGCACGTTCTCTGCAGTCAAGTATTTCGGGTCGATTCCCGACTTTTAGTGGTCGGGAGTCAAAACTGGCGGACTCTCGGGAATTCGACTCCCGCCCCTTTTTTTGGCCATAACTTGTGTTTCAGATGTCCAAATGAGCAATGAGAGCCCATTTTGGACATCTACACTTCAAGACCTTTCCATTGATATAAAGAGCGCAACAAGCCATGGAGTTTTGACCCCTCAAAATGCTCTCTGAAGTTCCGGAAGTCCTTTTGGGACTCCAACTCTCACCAACTCCCAACGTGGGAGTTCACTTGGGAGTGTGAGGCTTCACTCCCTCACACTCTTTGGACTCCTTGCACTCCCGGGAGCATGTGATGTGACTCCCAGGTCTACTACTAGGCCCGCAACCTTGCAACCCCCCCCTTGCCTTGGTCGCAAGCCAAGGCTAGGGTTGCGACACACCCCCTATTGCAAAGTCGGAGGCGTCGGAATGGATTTCAAAGTCCTTGTCAAAATCGGGCAACTTCAACACCGGTGCCTTCACCAAGATGCCCTTCAGGGTTTCAAAGGTTTCGTCGCATGCTTCTTCCCAATCATAAGTGATGGAGGACTTCTTCAAGAGGTTTGTCAAAGGAGCCGCTATCTTCACAAAGTTCTTGATGAACTTGCGATAATAGGAGGCCAATCCTAAAAAAAATCTCAAGGCGGGAACTGATTTAGGCGGCTCCCAATCCAAAATTGCATTGACCTTGTGATTGTCCATCATCAAACCTCTGGACGCTCATAACTCCTCGCCCTGAACTCCGATTGGGACGAGGTCTAAACCAAAGTTGTAGCTCTCGTTGAGAGCTTTCCAACGCCATGTTGCACTCCTTGAGGCAACATGGGAAAAGGTCGATTCCTGACTTTTAGTGGTCGGGAGTCAAACTAACAATTTGACTTCGGGCCTTTCTTTTGCCCATAACTTGGGCTGCAAATGTCCAAATGGCCCATGCAAGGCCATTTTGGGCATCTACACTTCAAGAACTTTCCATTGATATAAAGAACGCACCAAGGCAAGGAGATTTGACCCCTCAAATTGTCTTCTGAATTTTCGGGAGTCCCGGAGGACTCTCCCATTTTTGGGAGTGTGAGTTGCATTCTCACACTTAGCCCCAAAGTGGGGTTACGATAGTTTGTTTTGTAAAAATGTGTGTTTTTCTTTTGTGTATGTATTTTGTCCAGAGTGGGGAGAAGAAATAGGGTACATAGAACTTCAAATGGTTCCTGAATTTGAAGTACCTACTAACGTTGTTGAGGTCATTATTTTGTCATGAATTTAAAATATTATACCTTGTAAAAAGAAAACATTATAGTAGTATTAGTAGAATTATTGCAACTAGTTTTTTCAAGTATGATAACTCAAGAATTATAGCTGCCATTTTCCTTAAGGGTGATGGTTTAGTGGAACAAGGCCTAAGGTTCAAACTTGCGAGAATTAATTTAAACCTAAGAAGCTTGGATCTTTGCGGACATGTAGAAGCTACCATAGCTATAGGTTTACAACATTATGTAGGAATGTAATGAAAAGGAATATAAACATTGTGGAGTAAGAAACGACTTTAGGTTTGTATAATAGCCATATAACATTTTAGGGTTTAAGCACAGTCACAAATAGTCATCCAAGGAAAAAAAACCACAAAAATAAACAATGTTTTCCCTTAAAGGCCATTATGACTAGGGTAACCAATCCATTAAAGGCTTAAATAAGGTTTTTTATAATGCGTCTATCCCCTTTTGCTTCTAGCCTATGACATAATTGAATTGTGGGACCCAAGCATCAAGGGAAAGCCATTGAAAATAATAAAACTTGGTCTTATAAGGTCCATAGAAAGCAAGTAAATGTCAACATAACATAAAATACATATTTTATTTAGGTCATTTGACCAACCAACTAGCCTTGAGCGTCATGGTGGGTTTTAAAAGCGTGTGAAGACATAAAAAACTTTCCATTGCAAAACTAGGATTAGGAACAAATAATGAAGCTTGTAATATTTTGGTATTAGGGTGTCTTGGTCGTGTCAAACCCAATAGTATAATGATTGTAACACCCAAGCCTATAGCGAAGTTGGGGTTTGGCTTTGGCATATTGCCCTAACTAAAGACCCGTATGAGGTTTCTTATATTTTTCCTTTCATTTCATTTAATCTTATGTGGTTGGCTTTATAAATTTAGGATTCCTTTATAGCAATAGGTAATTTTTAAAAGGTGGGGCTTGTGTTTTCAATAAGCCTCTTTCCTCATGGGCATTAAATGTTCCATGTCCCTTAGCCTATCATGTTTCATTAAACCACATAATTCCCAATGCCCATTTGTTTTATCATGCACCACCACAAACCACCCACTAGTTCCCCTCCCCAATTTAACAAACCACACACCAGTTGCTAATTGCCCTTACTAGCCTTTAGCCTTTCATGTGAATGTGGAATCCCAACCCCACACTTTCCCAAACCTTGTAAATCATGCAAAAGTAGGACCTTTCCCCCTTCCATTATTTTGGTCCCCATAGTAGCTGATAACCAAACCCCCCAACTTACCTTCACTTCTTCAACACATTCGCAACCTTCATCTAAAGTCTCTTGCCCCACTTGTGGGCACTAATTTATAGTCAAAGGTTAGTTTGTCATCAACACTTTTGTTAGGCATCCAATTCATTTAATCCAAACCCCTATGATCATCCTAGTTTGCTACCTTCCATTGCACCCACCCCATTTGCATCAGCCTAGCCTTTGGGTTTTGTCATTGGATGTCTTTAGGTCTTTTCATGTAGGCTTTTATCGTCCTTGATTGTATAACAATAATTTTCTGCATTTAGATATATGTAGTGCAATATCTTCAAAAATCATGTTTACAAGCCATTGACTTGTTAAATACCTTGAAGTCAATTGATTTCGACTTTCAATTGGAAAACTCTGAATGAACTTTGCAACAAATAGGTTGAAAGCTTAATTGCCTTGGATGTTGAAGCAATTTAGGAAAAGGATAGGCTAGTGAGTTAATGAGACAAATAAGGGGAAACATTCATCTTTATTAAGCACAATGACCTAGTATGTACATTAACAACATCCAAAGGGGTCAACATGTAATAACATGTTACAAACCTAACCATTGTTTAATATTACATGTCTTAGAGGCAAAAATAAAATTAATGCTATTATTGTTTAAGGTGTTTATGTAATAGTGTTTTTAATGTATTACTAAAGCATTTGAAATAATTTGAAATGAAAATAATGAGTACAAAGCACTCAAAGCATTTTTAAAGCAATGTAAGCACTATTGTCATTGTTTAACATTATTGTAATGTGACTTGAAACGATTTGAAAAGGATATAAACATGATTAACAATAATAAAAAGTGGTTTCTTTTTGTCGTTGAATTTTTGGGCATTAGAGATATATTGTATGTATAATCCATCTACAAGATTTTATGTGAGCCTTCATGCTCCCCACAAGTCCAAACTACATCCTTAAATAAATAAGGTAGTAGGAAACTTATTGTGAATTTTCTTAACACAATGTTGTATTCATCAACATTCAATGATTAATCAATTTATATGAGTCATTGTAAGTAACAAACTAGTCTCAATTCCACAAGCAATTAAAACAAAAAAAGTCATTGAAAGCCACAACTTTAAATTCATGTTTCAAAAGGTCACTAGAAATAAGAAATTTATAATGTCATAGACCTTCCTCAAAATGTGCTCAATTGCCCAATTTGGATGAGTGAAGGGTTGATCCTCTAGCCATTGAAAGGGTTTTCAAATGCCATATCAAGTTCCATCAAACATCATGTGGTTCCCCCAAAATGCATTTCAAGTGCTCATGTGTCAATTCTTCAAATGATCACAACTTATGGATGTTAAGTTTGGTTTGATAATGTGAGCTTGCAAAAAATTGTTTTCAAAAAAATGAAGATAACATGATTCAAAATTGTTTTGATCTCACAAATGATGTTGTGAACATTTGGATCTCTTCCGAAATCCCAACTTCTAAAGTGGGATCGGAATGGAAGCGTTGGCCCCTTCATCTTGAGAAGGGCATTTCTTTTACAATCCCAAATGTTAGTCATGCACTTGAGTTAAGATTGCAATAGTTTGTATGATTACCCCTGAAAGCCAATGGTAAACCTTGCGTCCATAAACCTCAAATAGGCATTGTATTGATATTATGGATAACATTTTATCACATGAATATGTGAAATCTTTAAAAGGGATTAATAAGAGTAAATTATTATAGTGGAGGAAAATAAAGCATAATCATTTAATCATAAGGCACATGAAATCCCATTTCTGAAACAATGGAGGCTTCATAAATATAATCATGTGTGCTGTTCATTCAGTTTGAGGGGCATACTAGGTCTAGGAAATCAGTAAGACACATGAGGTTCATGAGTTGGGTACCAACACATCATCAGCCTACTTTTGGACCTACTTGAATAGGTTTTTTATGTTAGCCTATTAGAACTTTATGTTACTTAAAGTTTATTTTATTTGCTAATTTTTCTATTATTGCTCTCAACCAAATTTGGCTTTTGATAAAGAGATTTGCAATTGTAATTGTGTGACATATTTTGCAAATCTGACCTCTAGACAAGAAGATAGGAAGTTGTCTGTTTTTTGGGTATTTTCTTGTTCTAGCCTACTTGTGTTTTGGACCACTTGGAACAAAATGCAGATGCTCTATCACTGATCTTTTCTTTTCCAATTTTCACGTAACTGAGTTGCTAATGTTATTTTGGAAGTATTTCCTTGTGGGTTGAAAATGTTCACTCATCTCACAGATATCCACCGGTTCCGCTATTGAGGAATGGTACTCATGGAATGAAATCTAAAATTCGCAGATAATGTTTTTAAAATATAATTTTCATTCTTTTGAATTGACAGTGAAGACAGCTGCTACAATCTGGAACAAGCCCTCCTCAGTTTTGTTTTCTTCAATTTTGTGATCTATCCATAACCATGTATCTTTTCTGGTGAATTTTTGCACCATGTAAACCGAAAAAAAAAAAGATTGGATTTTTTGGGATGTAAATTGGAAAAAAACTACTAAAACTTTGAATTTTTTTTCTACAAATCTGAAAAAAAAAACACTGATCCAAATTGATGTTCATTCACAATTTGTTTTAACCAAATTTGGGTATAAACAAGGATAAAAGGAAAAACTTTCAAGCATCCTTCTACATTGTTGGCTACCAATTCAAACCTATTATAGAAATCTGGCAATTTTTATTCTTTGTGGAATCTAGCATTTTTGGACAATTTTTTGATGTAAAGAATCCTGTGTTTAGGTTGATCTTTTAGGTCAAAAATTTGCAAAAGTTTGCCAAACAAAAGCGTTGGCCTAGATAGATATACCTGTTGGCCATTAAGAACGCCAAGTTGCCATAAAGAACTGATAGATTTTTTTGTAGTGTATGTGAAGGGTGCCTTAGAGCATGCCTAGCAGCTCAAAAACTTGGGGTGCCGACTTAATAATGGGGTGGTTGAAAGTTTTGCTGTCGAGGAGGCATCCAAACAACAACCTGGAACTCTTCCATTTCTTAGGCCTGCTCAAAACTTTCTTCACTACCTCGCTATACAAATCACTATTGATGAGTGAGATTTCTCACACACCATCATACCTTTTCACTGTCCTAATAAACTCGTCAAGAAGCTTTTGTTTTTATAACCTATTTATAGTTGGAAATTTATTTAGTTTATGACAATCAAAGACAACACTGTAAGATTAACCAAAGGAGGTAGACCAAAGAGGATGCCAATGTGGTAGGCCTTTCAGAATAAGTGGGGGATCCTTGCGAGATTCATGTGCCACCAGGTTATTTTGGGGTAGGTTGCTTGTTGCCCTCCTAGAGTCTCCAACAATTAAAGCTCCACTTCTCAATCTTATGCATAATTCTAAAACATAATTGTTTAGTGCATTGCTTTCTTTCCACACAACATCCTATAATGTTGTCGATCCAATGTCAACCATTTACAATTCAGTGCCTTATTAGAACAGAGTTGTAGCATGAAGTTGATGAGGCACTTTTGGGTGTGATCTTACCCTCAGTAAAACTTTTGGTCCAGCAAAGGAGGCACCCTAAAATTATAGGTAAGGTACCTCCTCTCCTTCTCAAATAAATAAGAGCCATTTAAAATTCTACCAGATCTTTATCCATGGTAAGGACCAGTGTTGGGCAGGTATCAGATTTTTTTTGATACCTGTTGGATTTGGGTTTTACAAAATAGATTACAAAAGGTTTTGGTTCTTATTTTTTAAGTTTTTAAAAAACTTTATACACCAGGTCATGGTATCAATATTTTTACAAAAATAAAATAAAAGCAGTTCTTACAATGTTGATTCTCATAAACCTGAAAACAACCAGTCATTGTTTGGTGGTTCTCACCAATTGGTTATTACGTTTATTTTCAAATTAAAAAATTATATTCAAAATATTAAAATTTTATTGATTTTATTTTTATTCTTCAAAATAAAAAAATCACAACTTATGTTACAAGCAATTTTTTAAAACATAACCAGAATTATTTTTATTCCATTTTCATACTTCAACAACTTTGTCCCTTTCAAAGTCACCTTCAAATTTTTCCAACTCCTTTTCTAAATTTATATCCCTCTCAAGGAATTCTACTAAATTAAATGGAAATTCACATCCTATTCTAAAGCAATAGGCCAATTTTTGTTGACAAATATCAATTTTTCTAAAATTTCAATTTGTAAACATCTCCTAATGTTAATAAGTATTCTTGCCAATGAAAAAATCCATTTTGTTTCAATTTGTGATCCAACAATGCCCAAAATCTGATGAGTTAGAAAACCAATAGTAAGAAACATTGTTTCATGTTTCTCACAATATTGAAAAGGACATTTGATGTCTTTAACATCCAATTGATACCTTCTAAAAATCAGCAATTCTATCTTGACAAGCTCTTCACCGGTTTGCTTGGACTTGCAATTTGCTCAAAAATATCTAAATTGCAATCTTGATAAAAAAATATCTTGGTTAGCAAAATTTGTATATTTGACCTTTTCAAAGGATGCAAAGGTTTATAACATTTGACCAACAGGATATAAAGACTTCTTATCATATTTTTCAACAAGACTAACACCTTGTTCCCATCCAACAAATGAGGATAATATTTGAAGACTTTTAAACCTAGGTTCTAGCATTACAAAAATCATATTATGGGTTTTTCTATTTTCATATTTTATTAAGAATGAAAGGAAAAAATCCAACACACCACAAACTTCCTTTCTTGTTAGAAACCAACAAAGCCAATTCAACAACAATAATTGAATCATTTTCCATTAAGCTTTCAAATGAAGGAACAACTATAATTTTCAAAAAAAATTATAATTATGAAAATCATTTAAAGGAATAGGCCTAGGAAAATTATTTAATCATTTTTGGTTTTTTACCCGTTCCTTGAGGTGATTCCTAGTGGTACCACCTAAGGAAGAGTTTGCACTCAACATTAAAATGTTTTCCATGTAGTTTCTTAATTTATTTTTAGCATGTAACTTTTTTAAGTTAATTTTCATTACTTATTCACTTTCTTTTTTTTCATTTCTGCTTCTTTCAATATCCACACTAGGGTTTTCAATTTGCACATTAAGGTTTTCTTCAAACTCTTCTTCCATAATTGTATCATTCATGCATATTTCAATTGTGTCATTATTAAGACTTATTTTATTTTCAGCTATAGAAAAGTATTCCATTGATCATTTTAAAAAAATATATCCAAAGCTAATGGAGAAAACATATACATTTTTGTACCAATTGAACAATTGGGAAACCATGAAACTAGTTGTAATTAGAGCAAATAGTTTATAAACAAAGGGTTAAGGGTTTAAGAAATGAGGTTTAGGGTTTAAAAAATTAATCAAAACAAATTAAACATTTAAAAAACTTTGTGTTCCTACCTATTGCCACACTAGTGTTTTGCACCTATTGCTTCATGCTTCACACATTTCCTTATGTTTTGTGCCTAATGCTTCACATTTCTACTTATTGAGTCATGTTCCTTGTTGTCTACATTGTGTTTTTTGTATAAGGTTTAAGATCCTATTATCACTCCTTCCCCCTTGTTTCATTGTTTATTACTTCACCTTTCATTGCTTGTTGTTTGCCTTATGTCAACTAATACTTCCCCCCTTTCATGTTTGTAGGTGAAAGACTTTGGAACATCAAGTTTCTTTAGCTTGATAAATTTTTGGATTTTTGGAGTTTTTTTTTGTTGAAGTTGAAAGAAAGAATTCATTGAAGAGCTTGGTTTTTTTTTTCTTTTTGGTCAAAAAAAGTTTACCAATTTAGTTTTTGGAAAATATTTAACTAAAACATTTGGCTCTACATTTTTGTCAAAAATTAAATTTTCCTTCCATGAAACAATTTTCACAAGAAGTATTACCAAGGTCAGTGGAGAAAACAAGTTAATTGTATGTTCTTCCTACATTGGTTGGTAGAGTGTCATTTTCCAATTGTTAGCTTTGATTTTGGGATGTCCAAAGGAGCTTATGATGTGTTTGCATTGGTCATTAATTTTTTGTGGAGTAATTGGTAGTTAAAACATGTCATTATTGGCTTGTTTGAAATTACAAAAATTGCAAGACAACCTTTGGTTAGAAGTTTGATAAATTTGTTAGATAAGTATGGCTTAAGGAAAAAGATCATTGTTTATGTCAAAGATGAAGGTTCTAATATCAATGCCATGACTATTACATTGAAATGTATTATCAATTATCAATCTCTTGGTTTAAAGGAAAACTTCCAAAGAACTTATTTTGAGCACACTTTTTCAAAGGCGTGTTAATATGGCATAACAAAAGAAAAGGTTTGCAAAAATTTGAAATATGTTATCATTAAGTCTATTCAAGCAAATTTGCAAAAATGCATCACTTGGCCCAAGAAATTTGGGAAAGGCAGATAGGAATGGAATAAGGCTTGTGTTGACGTGCTCCCAAGTCCCAAGTTAGCCCCAAGTTGGAGCTAAGTCATTCAAATTGCAGAAATGCGGGGGACTCGGGGCACGTTCTTAGCTTCCAGCACTAAAGGGGGTAAGAGGGGCGTGCTGAAAGCTCCGGGATTAGACTAGGAAGAGGGAAAAACTATTTAGTTATTCGAACCTGCATCAAACCAACCAACAAGTTGGTTAGTTCACATTTTGGAGCACTCTTGGTGCTAGGACAAGCCATAGGCACCCCTGAACTCACTTGACTCACCACGACCCGGACTCGGGGGAAGCCACCACCTTCCCCCATATAGTATTCTATGTGCTTCTCCATTGCACTTGCATCCGAATAGCATTTTTTCCCGAGACTCCCAAAGTGGAGTCCCGAAACTGTCCTAGTTTAGACTCCCGGGACTTTGGGCATTCATAATTTCTTGCTCTACCCTTTGATTAGGACGAGGTCTGAAACAAACTTGTAGCTTTCCTTGAGAACTTTCCAACGGTGTGTCGCACTCCACTTGCACACACTGGGATCGAGTCGATTCCTGACTTTTAGTGGTCGGGAGTCAAACTGCTAGTTTGGTTCCCGGCCTTTCTTTCGACCATAACTTGTGCTCCAGATGTCCAAATGGTTCATGCCAGGCCATTTTGGACATCTACACCTCAAGACCTTTCGAACAGTATGAAGAACACCTCAATGCGAGGTGTTTTGACCCTTGCAATCACGTTCTGAATTTTCGAGAGTCTCGGAGGACTCCCAAGTCCCATTTTCGGGAGTGTGAGTGGTGACCTCACACTTCCCTAAAAGTGGGGTTACGACACTCTCCCCCACTAGAAAAAAGGTAAATGTCCTCATTGACACTTAGAAATTTTTCTTCGCAATTACAATCGCTTCTTTTGGAACCTTGGCCATTAAATGTCGACATTTGTAGCAGAACCTTGTCTCAAGCTAACTTAGGCATCCCCAAGTTTCCAACACTTTCTTGGCAAGTCCAAGGGTATCTCATAGAAAACCCTTAATTCTTGTTCCATCAAAAGACTAAACTAGCCTAATTGACGGAGCCCTCATTTGGGAAGCCATTTTTTTAACCTTCCCCTCGTGAGGAACTCAACTCAAGTCAAGTCTAATCTTGACCTAAGCTACTTGACATGACTCCTTTCCCACCTTGCGCCTTAATCACAACAATCAAACCTTGACTAAAAGGTTTGCTTATCACGGTACGAGAAGTGACATTTGGGTTTTGCCAAAACCCAAGTCCTAAACTACACGATTAAAGTACGCGAACGGGGTCATGACTTCCCGCGTTGGTTGCCACTACCAAACAACCCTTTGGGATGCAATTAAGGCTTATGCATGTCCTCGCAAGCTCACCTTGCTTGCCTCGTCTTTTGGGGTCAAGATTTCTCTAAACCCCAAAGTAGGAGTCCGATTTTGATTTAGGCCTACGCAAGAAGTTCCATTTGTCCAATGCCATTTTGACAACCTTATTTGCACTTATACATTATTGACGTGATACAATCTTTTGGAAGTTTTTAAGCCTTTATTTCACTTACAACTTGATGCGGTACATTTTATGTGACTCCTTGCCCCACTAAAGGTGATGTCCTCATCACGTTCTACATCTCTTCTTTGCCGGTCTAATGTGGAATTCTTCTATGGCTTCTTGGGCATGTTCCATATCAGATTCATTCACCCAAGATGTTTCTATTGGATGGTATCCTTTCCACTTCACTAGGTACTCTCGCTCTCGTCCTCTTAGTTGCCTTGACTTGAGCACGGCCTCCATTTCAAACTCTAGTTCATTATGAACCAAGTTTGGTGAAGGCCTTGAGTTGTGCTCTCGATTAAGCTTTGAGGCATCGCGGGCGACCGGCTTCAAAAGAGAGACATGAAATGTGGGGTGTAATCTAAGATTTTTTGGTAGTTCTAACTTATAAGTGTCGGAAAATTTCTTTTCAAACACTTTGAATGGGCTCGCATATGGGCCCAAGAACTTATGATTTAAACCTTCAGGTAATCGAAAATTCTTGATGTTCAACCACACTTCATCCCCTTCTTGAAATTTCACCTCTTGTCGGGACTTGTCCGCAAAATCCTTGTACCTCTTGTGCGCATTTTCTAAGTTGGTCTTTGCCAACTCCCAAAGGTGTCGCCTTTCTTCATCAAATTGTGTGACCATTGGCACTTTCTCACTTGCATCACTCGGGGGTTGTCTCATGTGCTGCCCAAGTCATGGGCACAATTAGTGACTTGCTTGTCACCATTTGAAAGAGGGTGGACCCGATTGCCGAATGTTCCGAGTTGTTGTAACAAAACTCGGTTAACTCCAGGTGGTCCACCTAATCTTGTTGATTCGCTGCCACGTAATTCCTAAGGAATTGTTGGATGACCAAGTTCACGATGTTGGTTTGTCCATCGGTTTGGGGACGAAAGGAAGTGCTCATCTTGAGCTCCGACCCCATTCGCTTCCATAGGGCTTTCCAAAACTTGCTTGTGAACTTTGGGTCTCGATCCAAAACTATGTCCCTTGGGAGGCCATGATGCTTGAAAACATGTGTGAAGAACAACCTTTCCGTTTCTTGGGCCTTGGCTTCATCCTTTGTGGGAATGAAATGTGCCATCTTGCTAAATTGATCCACCACCACGATGATGGCATCAAAGCCCTTTGATGGGGGCAAGCTTACCATGAAATCCATGGACACACTTTCCCACAGCCCTTCAGAAATTGGCAAAGGTTGTAACAAGCCCACCTGTTTCTTGTTAAGTGTTCAATGTTGTTGACAAATCAAACAAGTCTTCACATACTCTTCTATATCGTCTTTCAAGTTGGGCCAATAATAGGCTTTCTTAAAGAATGTTATGGTGCGCTTTGCACCACCATGGCTCACAAGCGGTCCATCATGACATTCCTTCAAGAACAACTCCCTTACCCTTCCTTTCGGCACATAGAGTCGTTTTTGTTTGTACCACAATAGTCCATTTTGCAAATGGAAGTGGGACTTGGTTCCATTTTGAATGTTTTGCATTACCTCTTTGGCAAATGCATCTCAACGGCTTGCTAATCGAACTTCCTTTTAGAGTTCCGTACATCACTTTAAGTTGGTGTTTTTGATTTAGCACATCGGGCACCACATTATCTTTCCCAGGCTTGTGTCGAATATCTACATTGAACAAGGCCAATGTGTCTTGCCATTTCACTTACTTTGAAGACAACTTGGGTTGAGTGGCAAAGTACTTCAAGGTCACGTTGTTAGTCCACACCACCACATCTTTTGAGCTTATGTAATAGCCCCAAGTCTTGAGACAATGTATGACTGCCCACATTTCCTTCTCATGTGTTGGCCACCTTCGCTCCATCTCACTCAACTTCTTACTTTCAAATGCCACCGGTCTTCCTTCTTGCACTAGGACTCCTCCAATTACAAAGTCGAAGGCATCATAATGGATCTCAAAATCTTTGTCAAAGTCGGGCAACTTCAACATCGGTGCCTTCACCAAAATGCCTTTCAAGGTCTCAAAGGTTTCATCGCATGATCCTTCCCATTCGTAAGTGACAACGGACTTTTTTAGGAGGTTTGTCAAAGGCGCGGCTATCTTCACAAAGTTCTTGATGAACTTATGATAATGGGAGGTTAATCCCAAAAAGGATTTTAAGGCTGGCACTAACTTGGGTGGTTCCCAATCCACAATTGCCTTGACCTTGTGATCATCCATCTTCAAACCTTCTTGAGTTATCCTATGACCAAGGAAGTCCACTTTTGTCACCCCAAATTCGCACTTCTCGAACTTGGCATACAACTTGTTTTCCCTTAGCCTTTGGAACACCTTCCGGAGGTGTTCCGCATGTTCTTCTAAGGAGCCACTATAGATCAAAATGTCGTCTATGTAGACGACCACAAAATCAGCAAGCCATTCCCAAAAGATGTCATTCATGATAATGCAAAATGTGGCGGGTGCATTGGTGAGCCTAAAGGGCATCACTAAGAATTCGTATGAACCATACCTTGTGTGACAAGCGGTCTTTTCTTTGTCCCCTTCCGTAATTCGAATTTAATAATATCCCGAACGTAGATTAATCTTACTAAACACCTTGGCTCCCGAAAGACGATCAAATAAATCATCGATTCGAGACAAAGGATATCGGTTCTTTACCGTTGCCTTGTTGAGCGTTCTATAATCAACACACATTCTCAACGTCCCATCCTTCTTGTGAAAAAAAAGGACGGGTGCCCCATATGGTGATTTGTTTGGTTTGATATAACCTTTCGAGGAGTTCTTCAAGTTGAACCTTAAGCTCTTTCAGCTTTTCAGGCATCACATCCGGGAACTCTTCCAAAACTTGCTTTATGCACTTGGCGGAAGTCACCAACTTGGTGACTTCTTTGGGCTCATACTCATCCAACACCCACATAACACACATCATGCCATAACCTTTCACACATTCCTTTTCCCAGGTTTTTCCTAACATAAAGTGGATGGTTGATCCACCCACACAAAGCAACCCGTGTGCCTTCACCCGCACAATCCCACTTTTGGACGGGATTCTAACTAGCCTATTATGCCCTTCTATGAGCAAATTATTTTGGGTGATGAACTCCATCCCTAAAATACTATCCATTCCACCCAAGGCGAAAACTAGCAAGTCCACCTTTCCTCTCCAATTTCCTAGTTGAAAAGGAACTGTTTTCACTTGAAACTTAGTGGGGTGGGGAAGCCCATCCGTGAAGTGCACCTCGATGAGTGCCTTGAGCTCCTCCAAGTGGAGTTCCATCCTTTCTGTCGCAACTCCACTTTGAGGGAGTTGTGAAGTTGTCACTCACATTCCTGAAAATGGGACTTGGGAGTCCTTCGGGACTCCCAAAAACTCAGAGAGAGAGCAATTTCAGGGGTCAAAACACCTCGCATTGAGGCATTCTTTATACCGTTGAAAAGGTCTTGAAGTGTAGATGTCCAAAATGGACTCGCACGAGCCATTTGAACATCTGCAACACAAGTTATGCTCGAAAGAAGGGCCGGGAGTCAAATTGGCAGTTTGACTCCCGACCATTAAAAGTTGGGAATCGACCCGATTCCGGTGCGTGCAGGTGAAGTGTGACACATCGTTGGAAAGCTCACAAGGAGAGCTACAACTTTGGTTTGGACCTTGTCCCAATCCGAGTTCAGGGCGAGGAGTTATGAGCATCCAAAATCCCGGGAGCCTAAACCGGGACAGTTTCGGGACTCCACCTTGGGAGTCCTGGGAAAAAGAGCCATTTGGATGTAGGTGTGGCGGAGAGCTACAGAGAATACTATATGGGGGAAGGTGGTTGCTTCCCCGGAGTTCGGGCCGTGGTGAGTCAAGTGAGTCCAAGTTGCCCGTGGCTTGTCCCAACACCAAAAAGGTGGAGAATGAGTTCTAACTAACTTGTTGGTTGGATTTGGATGCAAGACCCATAACTAAGTAAGCTTGTCCCTCTTCCTAGTCTAATCCCAGAGCTTTCATCATGCCCCCTCTACCCCCTTTTAGTGTTGGAAGTTGGGAGCGACTCCAAGTCCCAAACTACTTCCGCAATTTGACATAGCTGGACCCTTTTTGGGTCTAACAAGGGACTTGGGAGTGCGTCACATGGTATCAAAGCTCCGGTGAGCTCGATTCACTTCTCGGGAGTCCCGGATGGCACCCAAGAAAAACCATAAGCAAGCTCAAGAAACTATGTTGGAGGAACCCATCAAAGACCAAGTAGTCCCGCCGTAATCAATTGGGGAGGAAGTACCAAGGGTCCCGGAAGACCAAGATGAGCCCAAAAGTGAAGAGGAGCAATGGAGTTCGGTCCTATTCACCTCGGAACAATTGGAAGTCCTCCTCAAAATGAATAGGCCCGACTTCAATGAGTTGGTTGCGGCCCTCAAAGGAGGGGCATCCAAGGATGCGAGATTTCAACCGACCAAACCCGGGAACTTCGATGGTGGCCAAGACCGAAAAGTTGTGGATGCTTGGCTTGCGAAAATGGAAGATTATTTACATGCCACCAAGGTTGGACGACATTCAGCCGTGGAACTTGCCCAGTCTTACTTGAAAGGCTATGCTGCCACATGGTGGAGGACGGTGAGACAAGAGGAAGAACCATGGCTACACTTGGGAGTTCTTCAAGGAGCGGGTTGAGACGGAATTTGTCCTAAGAAATGCCGACTATATCTCAAGGTGCAAACTTCGTGACCTTGTGAATGCCACAAATGAAAATTTGACGTAGTATGTGAGGGCTTACTCCGAGTTGATGCTTGAGATTCGGCACATGCATGAGTTGGATCGTGTGTGTTAATTCGTGATGGGACTTCTGACTTGGGCCAAGCGAAAGCTTGAGGAAAATTGGCCTTCTTCACTATCCAAAGCCATTACGAAAGTGGAAAGTTTCTCGGATGTGGGGCGGAGTGAAAAATCCGGGTTCAAGAAGGACAACAAGTTCCTTCACAAGAAGCCAAGGCATGACGGTGAATGGAACTGTGGGCAAAGAAGCCCAACAAAGGATATGCCTAAACAATTGCAAGGCATGGGGTTTAAACCAAAAGGGAACTTTGTGAAGAAAGGGGCCCCTTTCAAAGGGAGCCAACCCAAGGGAGATGTTGGGGTGAAACCCAAGGGAGCGTGCTTCAACTGCAATGAGATGGGGCATTACTCCAAGGATTGTCCCAAGTCCAAAGCAGGGTTTGGAGGCTCTAAGGTAATTGCTGTTAACGCCAACCTAGCCCAAGCAGAATGCAATCGACTCATCTTCTTGAAGGGGAAGATTGCTAAGCGGGATGTTTCATGTCTTTTGGACACAAGGGCTTCCCACAACTTCATAATTCGAGAAAGTGCCGAAAGGATGGAGCTCCACTTGGAGGAGCTCAAGGCACCAATTGAGGTGCATTTCGCGGATGGGCTGCCCCATCCCACTACGTCATAAGTAAAAGAAGTCCTTCTCCAATTGGGAAATTGGAGAGGAAAGGTGGACTTGTTAGTGTCCGCCTTGGGTGGAATGGATTGTGTCTTGGGAATGGAGTTCATCACCCAAAACAATGTGCTCATAGAAGGGCACAATAGGCTAATTAGGATTCCCTCTAAAAAGGGGATCGTGAAAGTGAAGGCACATGAGATGCCTTGTGTGGGTGGGCCGACCATCCACTTTATGTTAGGAAAAACCTGGGAAAAGGAATGCATGGGAGGTTTTGGCATGTTGTGTGTCATGCGAGTGCTAGATGAGTATGAGCCCAAGGAAACCACCAAGTTAATGACTTCTGCCAAGTGCATAAAACAAGTTTTGGAAGAGTTCCTGGATGTGATGCCCGAAGAATTACCCAAAGACCTGCCCCCGAAAAGACAAGTTGATCATGCAATTGCGGTGGCTCCGGAAGTGGCACCTCCCGCTAAGGCCTCGTATAGCATGAGCCACGAGGAGTTGAAAGAGCTTAAGGTTCAACTTGAAGAACTCCTCGCAAAAAGTTACATTAAACCAAGCAAATCACCATATGGGGCACCCGTCCTTTTTGTTCACAAGAAGGATGGGACGTTGAGAATGTGTGTTGATTATAGAACACTCAACAAGGCAACGGTGAAAAACCGGTATCCTTTGCTTCAAATTGATGATCTATTTGATCGCCTCTCGGGAGCCAAGGTTTTTAGTAGGATTAATCTACGTTTGGGATATTACCAAATTCGGATTGCGGAAGGGGATGAGGAAAAGATTGCTTGTCGCACAAGGTATGGCTCATACGAGTTTTTGGTGATGCCTTTTGGGCTCACCAATGCACCCGCCACATTTTGCACTCTCATGAATGACATTTTCTGGGGTTGGCTTGATGACTTTGTGGTCGTCTACATAGATGACATTTTGATCTATAGTAGTTCCTTGGAGGAGCATGCAGAGCACCTTCGCAAGGTGTTCCAAAAGCTAAGGGAAAACAAGTTGTATGCTAAGCTTGAGAAGTGCGAATTTGGGGTGGCGGAAGTGGACTTCCTTGGGCATAGTATAACTCAAGAAGGCTTGAAGATGGATGATCACAAGGTCAAGGCAATTGTGGATTGGGAACCACCCAAGTCGGTGCCGGTCTTAAGATCTTTTTTGGGATTGGCCTCCTATTATCGCAAGTTCATCGAGGACTTTGCGAAGATAGCCGCGCCTTTGACAAACCTTTTGAAGAAGTCCGCCGTCATTTACGAATGGGAAGGAGCATGCGACGAAGCCTTTGAGACCTTAAAATGCATTTTGGTGAAGGCACCAGTGTTGAAGTTGCCCGACTTTGACAAGGACTTTGAGATCCATTTTGATGCCTACAACTTTGCAATTGGAGGAGTCCTAGTGCAAGAAGGAAGACCGATGGCATTTGAGAGCAAGAAATTGAGTGAGATGGAACAAAGGTGGCCGACACATGAGAAGGAAATGTGGGCAGTCATACATTATCTCAAAACTTGGGGCCATTACATAGGCTCCAAAGATGTGGTAGTGTGAACTGACAATGTGACCTTGAAGTATTTTGCCACTCAACCCAAGTTGTCCTCAAAGCAAGTGAGATGGCAAGACACATTGGCCTTGTTCAATGTAGATATTCGACACAAGCCCGGGAAGGATAAAGTGGTGCCCGATGCACTAAGTCGAAAACACCAACTTAAAGTGTGTATGTGGGAGAGACAAAACTTCAAAAGGAAGTTCGACTAGTAAGCCGCTGAGATGCATTTGCCAAGGAGGCAAGGCAAAACATTCAGAATGGAGCCAAGTCCCACTTCCATTTGCAAAATGGACTATTGTGGTACAAACAAAAGCGACTCTATGTGTCGAAAGGAAGATTAAGAGAGTTACTCTTGAAGGAATGTCATGATGGACCGCTTGCGAGCCATGGTGGTGCAAAGCGCACCACAACATTTCTTAAAAAAGTTTACTAGTGGCCCAATTTGAAAGACGATGCGGAGGAGTATGTGAAGACGTGTTTGATTTGCCAACAAAATCGAACACTTAACAAGAAGCAAGCGGGTTTGTTACAACCTTTGCTAATTCCTCAAGGGCCGTGGGAAAATGTGTCCATGGATTTCATAGTAAACTTGCCCCCATCAAGGGGCTTTGATGCCATCATGGTAGTGGTGGATCGATTTAGCAAGATGGCACATTTCATTCCCACAAAGGATGAGGCCACAGCCCAAGGACGGGAAGATTGTTCTTCACACATATTTTCAAGCATCATGGTCTTCCAAAGGACATAGTCTCGGACCGAGACCCAAAGTTTACAAGTAAATTTTGGCAAGCCCTTTGGAAGAGAATGGGGTCGGAGCTCAAGATGAGCACTTCCTTCCGCCCCCAAACTGATGGACAAACTAAGAGGGTCAACTTGGTGATCCAATAATTCTTGAGGAATTATGTGGCGACAGATCAACAAGATTGGGTGGACCACTTGGAGTTAGCCGAGTGTTGTTACAATAACTCGGAACATTCCGCAACTGGGGCCACCCCATTTCAAATGGTGACTGGTAAGTCACCAATTGTGCCCATGACTTGGGCAGCACATGGACAACCTCGAATGATGGAAGTGAGGAAGTGCCAATGGTCACACAACTTGATGAAAAAAGGCGACGCCTTTGGGAGTTGGCAAAGGCCAACTTGGAAAAGGCGCACAAGAGGTACAAGAATTTTGCAGACAAGTCCCGACGAGAGCTAAAGTTCCAAGTGGGAGATGAAGTGTGGTTGAACATTAAGAAATTCTGATTGTCAGAAGGTTTAAGTCACAAGTTCTTGGGCCCATATGTGGGTCCATTCAAAGTGTTAGAAAAGAAACTTTCCCACATTTATAAGTTAGAACTATCGGAAAACCTTAGAGTTCATCCCACATTTCATGTTTTTTTCTTGAAGCTAGTCGCCTGTGATGCCTCAAGGCCTAATCGAGAGCAAAACTCAAGGCCCCCACCAAACCTGGTTCATAATGAACCAGAGTTTGAGGTGGAGGCCGTGCTCAAGTCAAAGCAACTAAGAGGATGAAAGCGGGAGTACTCAGTGAAGTGGAAAGGATACCATCCGATAGAGGCATCTTGGGTGAATGAATCCGACATGGAACACGCCCAAGAAGCCATAGAAGAATTCCACATTAGACCGGCAAAGAAGAAGAGACATAGAACGTGATGAGGACATCACTTTTCTTTTAGTGGGGCAGGGTGTCACATAAAATGTACCACATCAAGTTGCAAGTGAAATAAAGGCATAAAAGCTTCCAAAAGATTATATCATGAGAATAAGTGCAAATAAAGTTGTTAAGTTGGCATTGGATAAATGGAACTTCTTGCGAAGGCCCAAATTAAAATCGGACTCCTACTTTGGGGTTAAAGGAAATTTTAATCCCAAAAGAGGAGGCAAGCAAGGTGAGCTTGCGGGGACATGCACAAGCCTTAAGTGCATCCCAAAAGGGTTGGTTGGTAGTGGCGGCCAACGCGGGAACTCATGACCTCGTTCGCGTACTTTAATCGTGTAGTTTGGGTCTTAGGTTTTAGCAAAACCCAAATGTCGTTTCTCGTACCTTGATAAGCAAACCTTTTAATCAAGGCTTGATTGTTATGATCAAGGCGCAAGGTTGGGAAAGGAGTCATGTCAATAGCTTAGGTCAAGATTAGACTTGACTTGAATCCCCATGAGGGGAAGGTTGGAAGAATGGCCTCCCAAATGGGGGCTCCGTCAATTAGGCTAGTTTAGTCTTTTAATGAAGCAAAGGTTAAGGGTTTTCTATGAGATGCCCTTGGATTTGCCAAGAAAGTGTTGGAAACTTGGGGACGCCTAAGTTAGCTTGAGGCAAGATCTAGTCGCAAAAGTCGGCATTTGATGGCCAAGGATCCAAAGAAGGCAATTGTAATTGTGAAAGGAAATTTCTAAGTGTCAATGAGAACATTGACCTTTTCTTCTAGTTGGGGAGAGTGTCGCAACCCCATTTTGAGGGAGTTGTGAGGTCGCCACTCACACTCCCGAGAATGGGACATGGGAATCGTCCGGGACTCTCGAAAACTCAGAGAGCAATTGCAGGGGTTAAAACACCTTGCATTGAGGCGTTCTTTATACCGTTGAAAAGGTCTTGAAGTGTAGATGTCCAAAATGGCCTCGCATAAGCCATTTGGACATTTGCAACATAAGTTATGGTCGAAAGAAGGGCCGGGAGTCAAATTGGCAGATTGACTCCCAACCATTAAAAGTCGGGAATCGACCCGATTCCGGTGTGTGCAGGTGAAGTGTGGCACACTGCTGGAAAGCTCTCGAGAAGAGTTACAACTTTGGTTTAGACCTTGTCTCAATCTGAGTGCGGGGCGAGGAGTTATGAGCGTCCAAAGTCCCGAAAGTCCAAGCTGGGACAACTTCGGGACTCCAGTTCGGGAGTCCTGGGAAAAAGAGCCATTTGGATGTAGGTGCGACGGAGAGCTGCAGAGAATACTATATGGGGGAAAGTGGTTGCTTCCCCCGAGTTCGGGTCGTGGTGAATCAAGTGAGTCCAGGGTTGCCCGTGGCTTGTCCTAGCACCAAAAGTGCTCTAAAATGTGAACTAACCAATTTGTTAGTTGGTTTGATGCAGGTTCAAGTAACTAAATAGTTTTTCCCTCTTCCTAGTCTAATCCCAGAGCTTTCAGCACGCCCCTTTTACCCCCTTTAGTACTAGAAGCTGGGAGCGGCTCCAAGTCCCAAACTACTTCCACAATTTGACATAGCTGAACCCCTTTTGGGTCTAACAAGGGACTTGGGAGTGCATCACTTTCGATGTTTTTCGGGGTTATGAAGTTTTGAGAAGCCCCTGTGTCCAAAAGACATAACACATCCCGCTTAACAATCTTCCCCTTTAAGAAGATAAGTCAATTGCATTCACCTTGGGCTAAGTTAGCATTGAGGGCAATTACCCTAGAGCCCCATTCCCCGCTTTGGACTTGGGACAATACTTGGAGTTTTGCCCCATCTTGTTGCAGTTGAAGCACGCTCCTTTGGGTTTCACCCCAACGTCTCCCTTGGGTTGGCTCCCTTTGAAAGGAGCCCCCTTCTTCACAAAGTTCCCCTTGGATTTAAACCCCGAGCCTTGGAATTGTTTGGGCTTATCCTTTGTTGGGCTTCCTTGCCCACGGTTCCATTCTCCGTCATGCCTTGGCTTCTTGTGAAGGAATTTGTTGTCCTTCTTGAACCCGGATTTTTCACTTCGCCCCACATTCGAAAAGCCCTCCACTTTCATGATGGCTTCGGATAGTGAGGAGGGCCAATTTTCGTCAAGCTTTCGCTTGGCCCAAGTGGGAAGTCCCATCACGAATTGACACACACGATCCAGCTCATGCATGTGCCAGATCTCAAGCATTAGTTCAGAGTAAGCCCTCACATATTCCTTCAAGTTTTCATTTGTGGCATTCACAAGGTCACGGAGTTTACACCTTGAGATGTAGTTAGAGTTCCTTGGGACAAATTCGGTTTCAACCCGTTCCTTGAAGAATTCCCAAGTGTAGCCATGGTTATTCCCTTCTTCTTGTTTCACTGTCCTCCACCATGTGGCGGCATAGCCTTTCAAGTAAGACTGGGTAAGCTCCATGGCCGAATGCTGTCCAACCTTAGCGGCATGCAAATAGTCCTCCATCTTTGCAAGCCAAACGTGCACAACCTTTCGGTCATGGGCACCATCGAAGTTCCTGGGTTTGGCTGGTTGGAACCTTGCATCCTTGGATGCTCCTCCTTTGAGGGCCGCAACCAATTCACTAAAGTCGGGTTTATTCATTTTGAAGAGGACTTCTAATTGTTCATGGGTGAATAGGACCGAGTTCCGTTGCTCCTCCTCACTTTCGGGCTCATTTTGGTCCTTTTGGGTTCTTAGTTCTTCTTCCCTAATTGATTCTGGTGGGACCATTCGATCTTCGTTGGGTTTTTCCAACATGGTCTTTTGAGTTTGCTTATGATTTTTCTTGGGCGCCATCCGAAACTCCCAAGAAGTGAACCGAGCTCAACCAGAGCTCTAATACCACGTGACGTGCTCCCAAGTCCCAAGTTAGCCCCAAGTTGGAGCTAAGTCACTCAAGTTACGAAAATGCGGGAGATTCGGGGCACGTTCCCAGCTCCCAGCACTAAAGGGGGTAAGAGGGGCGTGCTGAAAGCTCCAGGATTAGACTAGGAAGAGGGAAAAACTATTTAGTTACTCGAACCTGCATCAAACCAACCAACAAGTTGGTTAGTTCACATTTTGGAGCACTCTTGGTGCTAGGACAAGCCACGGGCAACCCTGGACTCATTTGACTCACCACGGCCCGGACTCAGGGGAAGCCACCACCTTCTCCCGTATAGTATTATCTGTGCCTCTCCATTGCACTTATATCCGAATAACACATTTTCCCGGGACTCTCAAACTGGAGTCTCGAAACTGTCCCAGTTTAGACTCCCGGGACTTTGGATGTTCATAACTTCTCGCTCCAACTTCTGATTGGGAAGAGGTTTAAAACAAACTTGTAGCTTTCCTTGAGAGCTTTCCAATGGTGTGTCGCACTCCACCTGCACACACCGGGATCGGGTTGATTCCTGACTTTTAGTGGTCGGGAGTGAAATTGGCAATTTGACCCCCGGCCTTTCTTTCGACCATAACTTGTGCTGCAGATGTCCAAATGGCTCATGCGAGGCCATTTTGGACATCTATACTTCAAGACCTTTCGAACAGTATGAAAAACACCTCAATGTGAGGTGTTTTGACCCCTGCAATCATGTTCTAAGTTTTTGGGAGTCTCAGAGGACTCCCAAGTCCCATTTTCGGGAGTGTGAGTGGCGACCTCACACTTCCCTCAAAGTGGGGTTGCGACATGTGTTGAAACTAGAATTGACCAAGAAAATTGGATAGTTTATTGTAAACTGAGTAGTTTTTTTATTTTCAATATTATTACTATTATTATTTACTTTTGAATTGAATAGTAATATTAATAATTTATTATTGTTTTGCAAGTTTGCTAGTTAAAGTATTATGTTTATAGTTTTATTTTGTAATCATCATCTATTATAGCAAATACTAGATTATTATGACAATTACTAGTTGAATGCTTCCACCTCTAACTTGGTACATCTCTCATATTATTATGGATTTTTTTTAAAAATTGTCTTTGCTAGTGTCTTAAATCAATCCCATGGACATTGGCTATTTACACTTTGGAATTTTGATGAATTAAAAATTTAAGGAAGAAAATCAAGTTGTGTCTTCATTTGAAAACCTAATGTATGATGATTCAATTATTGTTAATGAGTTGGCTTTGTTGGCTTCTAACTTTAAAAGGTAGGTTTATGGTGTGTTGGATTTTTTCCTTTCATTCTTAACGAAATATGAAAACAACAAAGCCCATAATATGGATTTTTTGATTTTAAACCCTAGGTTTAAAAACCTTCATAAAATATTGTTATTTGTTGGAAAGGAACAAGGTGTTCTTGTTGAAAAATATGATAAGATGTCCTTTTATCCTATGTTGGTCAAATGTCATGAACATTTTGCATCTATTGGTAAGGTTAGATAGAAATTATTCTAGCTAGGAATTTTTTTTATCGAGATTGTAGTTTGGATATTTTTGAGTAAATTAGTAGAAAAGCTTGTCAAGAGAGGGTTGTTGAATTTTAGACTGTACCAATTGGATGTTAAGACATCAAATGTCCCTTTTCAATGGTGGGAAAAACATAAAGCAATGTTTCCTATTGTTGATTTTCTAGTTTGCCAAATTTTTGGCATTGTTGGATCATAGATTGAAATAGAAAGGATTTTTTCATTGGCTAGAATACTTATTAACTTTAGGAAATGTCATTTGTAAACTGAAAATTTAGATAAGTTAAGAGTCATCAACAAAAACTAGCCTAATGACCCTAGAATGGAATGTAAATATCCATATAACTTAGTAGAATTCCTTGAAAGGAATATAGACTTAGAAGAGGAGCTAGAAAAATTTGAAAGTGAAATTTGAAAAGGATGAAGTTGTTGAAATATGAAAATCAAATAAATAATTTTTTGGTTGTTTAATTTTATTTCTTTTAGGATTTTTTAATTTTTAAGAATAAAAATAAAATAAATAATGTTTTGGTAATTTTGGTAATGATTTTTTTATTTGAAAAAAATGATAATAAATAGTTATCAAATTTCTTTTTAAAAAATTGACACCCTTACCCAGTGTATAATTTTTTAAAGTGAGAACCAGAACCTTTTGTAAGCTGTTTTGTAAAACTGGATCCAGAAGGTATCAGAAAAATCTGATACCCGCCCAACACTGGTCTCGTTTCAGCTAATCCTTGTCCTCATGGATGCAACATCCGGAAAGAGCTACTCTTCATCCGAGAGGAGACCCAATCCATCACCAAAAGGCATTTGGAATGTATAGGGTAAGAAAAAGCTTTGAGGGTGTTTTTGGATTATGGGGCCCAGCCATGGAATCGACCTCAGCTGGGCCCTCAAAATCCCAGAAGAGCCTCAAAGCTAAACCCTACCCTACTTAAAGAGCTTTTCAAATTTCAAGCACCTTGCAAAAGTCAAAGATGATGGATACTTAATTCTTGGGGGATCTTTGACTTTTGTAAGGCCCCTAAAAATTAATTTGAAGTTAAATTTTGCTAGTGGAATTGATTCAAAATGTAAAGACCAAATTTGAAAAGTTCTCCACATTTTAGTTCCCATTAGGTCCATGTGTAATATTGGCCTCTTGCTAATTGCAGACCAAAGGGTCCCTAGTATTGGTGAAGGCTAAATTCTGAGGGGCAGAGTTTATGGGAATAAGGGTACTTGCTCTTGGCTAAAAAATGGTCGCGAATTTTTTTTGTTAAAAAAACATGGGCATTACTTTTTTCAAAATGCCCACCTACATATATTATGCAGTTTTTAATGCAATTCAAGGTTCTTGGAGATAGGTATTGGTGCAGATAAATCTAAATACACATATATTTGTTGTGTAAAATCAGGTAAGTGTACACTGCTGAATTTTTGGCATTTACACTTCCCTGCTCATTATGTAAATTATTTTGTTAACACTTACATAAGGGACGGGTAAAAGAAATTCATTTACACATACACAGTAAGTGAAAACTAGGGTTTCAACAAATGTAGTTCAAAATTCAGCAAATAGGAACCGAGAACTAAATTGTTTTTTGGGGCCCTTTTATGACATTGATAGGTATTTAATATGTGTCTAATTGGGGGCAGGGGGTTGTGCTGGTTTTTTTTGGTTTTTAAAAATCTTAATCTGTTCTCACTATGATCTCATCAAGTTCTCATGAGGTTCTTAACATGTTCCTGAAGTCTCCAAATGTATTCCCCAAAATCACTTTCACTTACATGGTTTTGCACAATTTTACACTTCCACGTTCAAGGTTTGACATTTACACTTATAATATGTCTAAAACCATATACTCACACAACACTGCAAATGTATCATGCTCCACTTTCATGCTTGCCTTCTTTGAGTTATGGGCATCAAATCACCCCACCTCCGCTAATATGATTGCAATTTACTTTGAAAGAGTTCCTAATTGGTTCAAAAAGAATATTTGAGGAACAAAGTGGAAACAATGTCTCAAACCATGAGCACACCAGTGTGGGGCGGGTATTTGTTTTTTTATATAATAGTCTGGTCCGAGTATTTGAAAATAAAAAATTCAAAGAACTGCCAGGGGCCTAGTTTTTATATTTTTAGGAGATTAAAAAATTAATTGGGGTCCAGGTCTTAGAAAACCAAAGAGGAGCAGTTATGAGATAAGGATGAGGGTTAGGGTGCGTGATTAACTGAGTATAAGGCTTGATTCTTTAACAAAAACAAGGACCATACAAGAAGGTTTTTTTATCAGGGTTTTCGAAAGACCTCTTTAAAAACATATCGGGCCTCCAACAATGTTTTTCAAAGCTGAATCTTTGCTAAGTTTTTTAGGCTTTGACAAACAATTTTAAATCTTTTAACTTTAAAAGGCAAGCTCCTGACAGTCTAAAACTACACTAATGTTTTGCAAGCTTGAGCATATGTGTTACTTGAATGTACAAGCACCAATCACAACTGAGAATGTATATTAATTATTTGTAAGAACTAAGAGAATCAGAAGAATTTATTTGTCTTTCAATTTGAAGGCAGCACAATCTGAATATGAAACAGTTATTGATTCAGATTTCTTTGGAGACATCCTACCCTGTTATTTTCCTCGGGTAGGGTTTGGTTATAGATTCTTGAAATTTTAAAATCATTGGTTATGAGGTGAGGACGGAGTGTTAACTTTCAGAAAATGCCGGGTTAAGAGGGGGGTCCAGGTTTTTGAAAAAGTTATAAGATCTGACAAGCATATATATATATATATAGAGATATAGATATGCATATACCCAGTCTGATACTGATTAATACCCTATGCAAAACCAAATACCCGCCACACACTGGAGCACACCCCTAGAGAGATTTGAAAGCATGCTGATGAACCCAGTTTTAGGGGGCACATCAGTTGGAACAAAAGTTTGAATGGCAAAATAATTGGTTATCAATTGCTTGGTCATAAGTCTATTGGAATTTTGGTCAAGATGTCCTGCATTATTGTGTATATGTAGTATGCCAATTCACTTTGCTTCTCAATTCAAGCCATGATTTTGGGACAGGTAGATGTCCAGCAAAAAAAAAAAAAAAATATATTTTTATTTATATTTATGAATAGT
>Ga0116231_10004885_pt1 | contig 26845 bp, 20 predicted proteins | sample S1TSphgellanicum_2_FD_89695 | JGI IMG/M metagenome (GOLD analysis project Ga0116231, IMG submission 89695) | Host-associated microbial communities from peat moss isolated from Minnesota, USA - S1T2_Fd - Sphagnum magellanicum MG | ecosystem: Host-associated > Plants > Peat moss > Unclassified... | reverse complement strand
CCCGTGTGAGTGACTAAAGCTTGTCAACTCTTCCTAGTCCCATCCCGGAGCTCCAACCCGCCCCTCTACCCCTCAAAGGGTTGTGAGCTAGGGAGCGTGCTCCAACTCCTCCTTATTCTGCTGCTTTATACTTGGGCTCACATTTGAGTCCCTTGAGGAGTTGGGGGTGCGTCATGCAGACTACGAACACAGTCGCCCTTGCCAAATTTGTGGCATGCTGCCAGTACCAGAGGACAATCGGTCCTCCATGATCTACCTTTCGTCTAATGGACTCTCTAATCCCAAACGGATGTAAAATTGTAAACAATAAACAGTAAACAGATTTGTTTCAACAAAATTCATCATTCTCATGACAAAAAAACTGGGATTTGTTTTTTAATTATTTTCTTCTATTGTATATCTGATTTTATTTTTTTTAAATATTTTTTTGCCTAATTCTTATTGATAAAAGAAAATCGCCTTCCAATGACAAATGCACCATCCATTGGAAACACAACTATGACTCAGTTGTGGATGAAGCACAACTATGTCATCAATTAGGTTCCACTCTGATAAAGCATATTGAACCCTCCTATTCCACCGCACTATAAGTACCCCCAGTTTATAATGACGATACTAGAATTTTGGGGACATAGTGTCATTCATATAAATTAATTCATGGGTGTGCTCATAACTTTTTCTTTTTGAAAAGAGCCATATTCATTGGCCCATTAGCAATTTTTTTGGAACACTAAAAACTCCCCAACGGAAGCATGTATTTGGACCCCGAGTTGCAAAATAGAAACAAATGAATTCCCCAACAACCTTCCTTCTTAGATTATATACATGAGAGTTAAACTTCGAGCAAACCATATGGGATAAATTTGAGGTGCTATTAGGAACGTTTTAGGGAACAAGTTGAGATTTTGGAAAACCTCAAGGGAACATGATGAGAACACATTGAAAACCCAAAAAAACCATGGGTGAAGTTCCCATTAGGTTCCCAAAGGGTTCATGAAGTGTTACCCCAAGATGTTCTTAATAGCACCTCAATTTTATCCCATGTTGTTGGGCCACAATCCAACTTCCATGTATATAAAATGTAAAAGGGGTGCCAAACGAAATCTAGCTTCTTTTTCAAGGGAGGGGAGCATATCTAGGCTTCTATTTTGGGGAGTGCCCAATGTTCTTGAAAAATTGGTGATAGGCCAATTTTTGTAGTTCCTTTTCTAAAATTAAAAATAAAGGTTTTGGGTGTACCCCCCAATCTAATAAGCGGCCCCAAGGAGGAGATTAAAATACATCTATTTTGGGATTGTCCAAAGCTTCATTAAATTTCAACCAAAGATGTCCGTCACAAACCAAAAAAAAATGAACTTTGGGATTCCAACAACTAATTAATACTAGTTTGGTCTGTGCTGTTAACTGAAGTGTGAACATGGTTATGTAATTGTGTGAATAGGGCCCTAATGATAAAGCCCATTTTGAAAAAATTAAAATTAATTAAAATTAATTTTGTTTGAAGAAGAATACTCAATATGTCCCCCACCTTATGTCTAAAGTTACAAAATCACCTCCACTAAGTCCCACTCATCAAGCATTTTCTAGCAGCGCCAAGAGCTTGCCCCAATTTTCATAATTAGTTTTGATGTAATGAATTTTCAGTGACAAATGTGTCCAATATTTAATAACTCTTGCATTGGAAGTCTAAACATTACCAAATCACCTCATGGATCCCTACTATTTGAGGACTTTCCAATGGTACTAAGAGCAAAAGGAGAACACCGTGTTTTGGGTGGTTTTAATGTGACAAACAAAATATACATAACAAGCCATGTGTTGCTCTACTCTTTTAAATGCATTGATAAGAATCATAAATATTCAACATATTAGAAAGTCATGGTGATTAGCATGGTGAAAACCAAGTAGATCCTTGGAAATTTCCTATAGTGAACTCCAGATGACCCTAAAATGTAGGGATGCCAAACTTCGGCCCATTTCTAGGTGTATTGTAATGACTCCACCTTGAAGGATAGAGCCAACAAACATACTACCTTTCCTAATAGATGATGAATCACACTATGCCTAGGCTAACATTTAAATGGAGCAGGTAAAGATCATAAGTAAATAGGCAAATCACTTGATGGCTACTAGGTAAATAATTACATGTTGGTGGTTAATTCATAGCCAACCATTCTAATTAGCTATCAAACAAGAAGATAATGAAAAGATATGAAATCCTATCCACATACCATCCATCCCACTTAGTGCTTTGTTGGGTATTCATTCACTTTGGCCATGAATGGGATTATTAAAATATTTTGGCCCAAATGTATCTAGAAGACTACATTGTTTTTAAATCTAGCTTATATTGTGCATAAATCATCAATCTCCAAGTAAAAACATGCAACTCTACAATGGGAGGTTCTATCATGAAATAATAGTTTATAGTTTAATGAATTTGAACAATTTGTAAATATGCACAAGATGGTCATCACAAGAAATGTTCATGTTCGTTATCATGATTTTGAAATTTTGTGACAAAAAACAATTAAAATGTCGCAAGTCCAACCAAGCCAAGGTAAGCCTCACATTGCAAGTTGGGAATGTCTAAGAATGAAAATGGCAAAAATAAAACAAAACAAAAAGATTGTGTTTTCGCTTTGCGTTTTACTTCCTTAAGCTTACTTGGTGAAAATGGTAAACACAATAGCCTTAAAATTTGTTCTTATGGGTTATCGGTTCAAGTCTTATAGTGAGCATACTTGCTTGGTGAAAATAATGGACACACTAGTTTCAAAATCTATTCCTATGGGTTATCAATTCGAATTCGATAGCAAGTATCTTAATGTTTAAATTGGAAAATAAAAGGGCAAGTTTCAAAAAGAAAATGATCTTTCCTCATAAGTGTATAAAATGAAGATGTTTATGATCAGAATATCTTGCACATGTAACATGGTCAATTTGTATTAGTATCATAATATATGTTAAATGAATGGATTAGAGGTCTTTTATTTTACTTAAGAGATTTAATCTTTTAGTGTATGTACAAAGTCCCAAATAATGTTAAAGGACCAACTTGTGCAATCATTATAAATAAATTTTTTCATGACTTTTCAAAATAATCAAATGAATTACACAAGTCTTCCAAATCATGATAACTTAAGAATGATTTGGAAATATTATCCAAGTTTGGTTTATATTAGGTTTGAAAAACTTTTAAAGTTCTATCACATAGTCTTCCTCTCCATATTCACACTCAACTAGAACTTATGACTTTTTGGATGAAAACCTTATCTACTTAAAGAAAAGGTTTGAAATATTGGTCCCCAAATTTTTGAAAAAAAACGCCATTGGGTTAATTATTGACAATAAAATCCTTTATAAAATTGTTAAAGTTGACCATAAAATAATGTTGATAAATTTAATTCCTTTGAATGTTTATCTATAAATAAACCTAGAAGATGAAGATGAAATTTTTGACTTGAATAGAGTATATTGTATTCTCGTATCCATTTTTTTTAAACATCCAAAAAACATGTATCATGGAATCTATTGGTGCACAATGTTTTTATTTATTATCATAATCATAATTATTTGATGATGAATTATCACAAATATGAGTTTGAATTTACATACAAAGTAAACAAATTTTCCCATTAATGGTGAATGATAACATTAAAATCTTTGTATAATGACATTTTGATCAAATTTTATAAAGCGAACATCACCATGTTTGGATCAACATTTTTTGATATATATGGCGATTTATATTCAAAACATCATTTAAAGAGCACTCCTATTATCATTTCATCATATGGTACATGTGATATAAATTGAATTTGATTCACATTTGTAGGCACATCAATAACACTTGCATATTGTCCATATCCATAGATTTTATAAATTTGAACAAAGGAAAGATGAGGTAAAACATAATTCTCTTCTAATGGTGTTAATTTTTGGATTAATGGAATGATTTCATTTTTAGAAATCTTATTTGACACTTTGTACAAAAGTGGTTTTATCTTCATTTATGTTATGTAAACAACTTGTACATATATACAATGTTAAGTTAGGTTTTATTTGAACTTGAAAATATTTAGAAAGTTGTTGCAATAATATTTGAAATATGTTTAACTTGTTTAATAAACATATAACCTTTCACAACAAACATGGATTTATATTAGCATCCTATATTTGTTCATTGTAATGTCAATGTATATTGATTAATGTCCATATTCATTTATTTTAGCATTGTTCCACCTTATTTGGTTGAATATTATGTTCAATAGGAATTGTTTTTTTTTTTTTTTTGGAACTACATCGTATATATGGTGAATGAACTTTGTCATTTGTGATATGTTTACATGATTTTTTTAAGTGCATATAGTTCATATGATTCATCGTTTGTGATTTTGTTCTTTTAATGTTTGAAAATATGTCAATGAATTTAGATGTTTTTGCAAAATATGTTAAAGTTGGATAAATATCTAATAATTCAAAGACATTGTTGTCATAAAGTGCCCAATCAAAATAATTGTATGTGTGTAATATTAAGCTCAATGATTAAATGGGAATGTTCTGTAAATGAATGTTATGAATGTTTTCATTTTTGGTAACCAATACTACAATGGATCGGCACAAAATTTAACCACTAGGAACATTTGCAGAGTTTTTCAATTTTTATGCATGTATTGAATATGATCTTTATTTCTTTTATTGGTAATATTTATATTGCAAGAAATGTTGAGTAATGAAACAATGCGATTTAATGGTGAATACTAATTATCTTTCAAAATGTTCATCACTTTATAAAATCAAATGTTTCATCCCAATAGAAATGCAAATTTGAATTTAAAACTCAACTATGAGGTTTGCACACCATTTTTCAAAGATATTTATATAGATTTAGAAATGAAATGGCTATTATTAATTTAGAAAAAACACTTATTTGTTTACAAAGGGCTTGTAATTTGATTGAATTTATCATTTGTGCAAAAGGTCATTTCTTATTGGTAAATACTAATCTACAATATAATAAAATAATTCAACAAATGGCAAAAAAAAACCAATCAAAGTTATATCAATCATAAATGGATTGGGGGTTTTTTAATTAATTGGGAGCATATGAAAAATGTACAAAGACACTTTTAGGATTTCTCCACGCATTCCAATTTAAAGGATGCCTCCACAGTCTAAAAGAGATGGAAATTCATCCAAGTTTATTACAACTTTGGGATCATTTCCATATGTCAAAAATGTCATTTTATGACTAATCCTTTACAACTACAAATGGATAAGCAACTAAAAATGGCATAAACAATAAGTATGAATCAACTACATAAACAATTAATATAATTGATAAGGACAATCATAGTTAGAAATTTTTGGCATAATGAATTTGTTTCAAAAAATGGTATAAACCTAGCCACACCATTATCATACTCAATTGGTTATTAATTCTTGTTAATGATGATTTTTTAAATTTTCAAATCAAGTATTTGTTGCATTGGTTCAAAGTTATTCAATATTTGTATTGTTATAAGTTATATGTAAATGCATAATTTGAAAACCCATTCGACATTAAAACATTATATGTTTTGATGTTTTAAATTGGCCTTTGTAGATAATCTAATATCTAAAAAATTATAATGGAACCTCGTCACAAACCTCCCATTCTAGCATTTTGTGCCATTTTTGTCACTATTCATGTTAATTTTTTACTACACCTCGATTCAAATCAAAAAAAAAAATTGATTTGATTCTCAAATGTGGCATTGTTGAGTTTTCTTTACATTCCATAACAAACATTGACTTAAATATGCCATACTATAAACTGCTATATCAAAAAATTCCGTGCATGTTGAAAAATTACTTGTCTTGAAAAACTCAAAACTATTTAGCTTGAAAAATTGTTTAACTTGAAAAATGTTATCTTCAAAAATTGCTCAATTTGAAAGTTTCTTCATTTGAAAAATTGTTTGTGTTAAAAAAAACTACTTGATTTGAAAAAAAAATTTGTGAAAAAAATGTTGCATTGGAAAACTTTTTGGGTATAAAACTACATGTACAAATACAATGGAGGTTAACATATAAGATGTTTACTCTAACAAGGAAAATGGAAAAAAGGTCCTATATAATATGGGCTATTTGAACCAAAATTGTGACATAAAAAGTTTTAAGACATATACAAACTATTTACATTGACAACAAAATATTATCGACAACAGAACCAAGTGCTCAAATGGGTTTTTAATTTGAAATTTGAAATTTATCAAAATCAGGCTTGTTTTTCACATTACGATGCACATCAAGAATTATGAAAGGGGCCATAATCAAATCTTGATCACATAAACTAATTTTTTTTCTACAATGAACTATTGGTTGTTTTCTTGAAAGCCAATGAGGGTAGATGTGGTTAACAATTGGAATCTACCATAAATGTGTATTGAAATCAAAAGTTGCACCTATTAATTTAGACGTGTCAAATTGTGAAATGTAGATTTTGGCATTTGCACAATTGTTTTTACTCGTGTCTTCAATGACTAACAACATAAGTTCATCACTTGTTGCAATAAAAACATGAAGACAACAAAAGGAGGTTATGCATGTAGTGGGATTGTCTACAAATATTGTTTTGGCTTTACATGTGCAATGGTCATTGTGGGTTGGTACTATTAACAAGGTATGTGTTCTTGAATAATTCAATGTTTATCTTTATTCCAAATGTGTCATTATTGTTATTTTTCTTGTTTGTACCTATTCATAAGTCTTGGTTTCAACTCTACTCATGTTATCAAATTGTTTGAATGTAGTTAAACACAATAATGGTAACTCAATTGGTGCAAGCATTTGTATTTGGTGAAGACCTTTGAGCTTTAAATTTGGGGTTGTGTGGACAATGCATATTAACATTTAGAGGATGAGTGGTTCATCAGGTTAGTGAATGTTTTTGGAGGTGAAATCACCTTCCATTGTTTAAACACAATATTTTGTTGTAAGATTGTATTACAAGTGTGTTCATTATTGGAGTGGTTAAAATTTCATAGGATGCAATTTGTCACCTCATCTATTGTGACAGTTCATGAATGATAAATGCAATGCTCTATGAAAGCATGATTCAAACCCATGGCATAAATTTCATAGTTATGAGTTTTGTAGCAAGATGAATTTGATACTTCTTTGAAGCTTTTTGAGTTTGACCTCTTGGTGAACATGGAAAGAAATTTCAATCATTGCTACATTAATTTCTATATCTTTTTTTCAATAATGATTATGGATTTTCTTTTTGCTCCTATGTATGAATTGCAATGTGAACAATGTCTAAGAGGATGTAACATTTTCATCTTGCAATGTTGTGTGCCTTCAACAACATTACCACTCACATGTTTTGGTTTGAGTCATGATAGACATAAAAGTCCTTACTGGGTGCCAATATAATCTTCAATTTGCACATTTGCATATGTTAACCAACCCACAACCCAAATTCTTTCTCCAAAAACATTTGGGCTACAAGTCTTTATTTCTCCTCTCTAGTCTATATTTTTATCTTTTGTTTTCTTCTTATGTGTATGTGTTTTTCCTTATGTTGTTCTATGTTGCTAGCCAGTATCATGGGTGGGTCTTCTTATAATTGTGGGACTACAATATGCGAGTTAGTGTTTACATTGGCCTATACCCATTGTAGGGAGCTAACAAAGTCATTGATGGGGAAGTTGTGATAGAGAAATCACAATCATACATGTTACATCATTCATGTTATTATTGATGGTCCCTGAACAAGAGAAAAACCATCATTTTTGTTCATATTGCAAGTGAATTTTCTTCTTATTTTGTCATTCATTTTATCCTTTTTTCCCAATTTTGCAAATCCTTTTGTGAAGTCTTTTTTTGACTTTAAAAAGTATTTAATCTTGCTTTGGCTTTTTAAAATTGTGATAATGGAGATTTTTTGATTATCATGAGATATATATACATATATGTGTGTGTATGTTTCCTCCAAAAGCTTTAAGGACTAGCAAGTGTATTTTTACATATTATCTTGTTATCTCTCACCTTATGTACTATCCATTATTGGGTGGGCATCCGACTTGGTGTGTTAGAATGTTAAAACTACTAGTTTTGGTTCTAACAAGCAAAAACCAAAGTAAAATTTAATCAAAATTTTGGAACCAGTTTAAAAATTAAAACCAGATTATTTTTTTGGAAGATTTGGATAGGGAATTGGATTCCTAGTTCCATTTGTGTGGAATTGAAATCTAGATTTTTCAAAAAAGATTATAGTTGATTTTAGTTCTAGAGGTTAACTAACATTTATTCATTAATTCCAATTTAGGTTATTTGGAACTAAATCATAACTAGGTTTGATTTTCAGAATTGGAATCAATTCTTTCTTTACAAGAACTAGACTTAGAATTGGATTGAAACTATATGTGAAAAGTTTGGGTAGCAACTTAGAAAAAGAGAACAAGGTAGTTGTGTTATTGTTCCATCAATTGTCACTGCATCCTCACACAACTTACACGAATGGGGTACACCAAGGGTGTCGTTCTATTCTTAGTGGAAATAACCATTGATATTGATGAAGATCTTCAAATTGTAGGAATTGTAGAAAAGATACTTAGAAACTTGGAATAGATGTGTCATAATGTTACAAATGGCAACAAGTTGTGTACACCCTCTTTTACAATCTGAAATATTTGTTGTCACAAGTGTTTTCTCAAGTTTGAATCAAATTTAAAAAATTCTAGGTGGATATTAAATGCAATAGTCCCATGTTCTTGTCCATGTTCCTACATTTCAAGGAGCTCCAATGTTATGGAAGGTTGAATCCATAATTTTTTGTCTATTTTATATCTTTTTCATTATTTGATTTCCTAGCAAGGGGGGTTTTTATAGTTATTCAAGGAAACACCATCTCAAACTCAATGTAAACATACTTGTTAGAATATCCATAGATAAAGTGAGATGAAAGAAATTTGTTTGTGCAAGGCTTAAAAGGTTCAATGTATGCACTAGGAAATGGGTGAACAGTGGTCATCATCAATGGCTTTGGTGGGATGTTTTTACTAGGCCTACAACTTGATTGATGAATCCATAAACACACTTTAAAATGTAGTCAAATCAAGATTGAGGCAAGAGTTTGAAGGCTAGGATCATGTTCTTAAAATTTTTGAGGTTGGGTTTTAAGCTTGATTGTTGTTTCATTCCTAAGCTTCCATCACTTTAATGAATTTATCCTTCCTAATAACTCTCCCTTTCTACTATTCATCTTTTGGTAATTAGATTTTAAGCTCTCAAACAATGTAGCACCTAAGAGTTATGGATATGATCACATGCTAAAGATGCAAAGCTGATATTAAAGAAAAAGGTGTTTGATTCCCCTATACTAGAAGAATGGGATTATGGACAAGTAGTTCTCCCTAGAGGTACAATTGATTTTGAATGACCTTAGTTCTTCTTGTAATTAAATTCATTAGACATCAATTTTATTCACAGGGTCCCTTTGAGCTATTAAAATACATCATGTTCTACTAATGCATATAATTGTCATGAATGTGGTTGTTTTTAGTTGCTAGAAAGGGCTTGTGGTAGCAGTTGACATTAGGAGAGGGCAAGAATATAAAATTACAATACACATCATAATATCATTCCATCAATAGTTAATTAAGCATGATGATGGATGTTTCAAAATAATCCATGTATTTGAATGTGGCTAATTGAAGCAATACCTAATCTATTGATGTGGAGATTGCCAAGATTTTGAAATCAAAATTGAAGTTGTCCATGTGTGCAAATGCGGTTCATGTTGTGACACTGACATTGGGACAAGGTGCCAATCTAGCCTTTGAGGATGGTTTAAAACTTGCCATGTAGTTGTCATCAAATTTTAATTTAAGGTTCTCTTTCATTACCCTTTTTTTTTTTTGCTATGGAAAATGCAACTAGCCTTATGTTGTTGAAATTTTTTTGCTTAGTGGCAGGAAATGTAAATTTTTTTTGGAGAAACAAGAATTTACATTTGTTCAAATTTGTAGTAGTTCATATTATTTAGTCAAATTTTTGAGTGAAAATTTTGGCAACTATTAATGTTGTCTAGGCTAATGTGTTTAAATTAAATCTTAGCAACCACAAAAACTTGAAGTCACTTGTATTGGATCCTAAAACAAAATTAGAACTATGATGAAGAACATAATTACAATTCGTATGTTTTTCAAGAATTTTCTTTAAAAGTCCTTACAAAGTCCTTGCACTAAATCCAAGTTTTAAATACTTTCTAATGAAAATAAAGAAAGGATTAAGGGGGGAAGCAAAGTTCTTGATTCCAATGTTGCATGGTGGGGATGTGTCTAGGGGGCGTTTTGCTTTTATTCCAACCTCAAAGTTTGGTTGTTGTTGTATTTGATAATGAATGTGTTAATGTTGCAAAAGATTGTTGTAAGTTAATGTGCAAGGGGTTTTTTTTCAAAGTTGGATTGTGATTGTATTTGTTATTAAGCATGTTACAATATTCTAAAAGATTGTCGCACATTCATTTTCAAGTTATTTAACAATTGAGTTGTGATTGCACTTGATAGTGAGTGTGTCCAAGTGATGTAAGAAATTGTAGAAATTAGTTAATTTTGAGGGTGTTGGTTTTTAGCTTTCATCAATTATAGTGAAAGAAGATGACTAAACATTTGCATGACTTAAACTGGTTTGTTCATGAGAGATAAACACTAGTGGACTTGATGTTTTGAGCCTTACATCTAATCCAGTTCAACAATGGGAGATTGAGGACATGTTTGATTCTAAACAATCCAAGAATGGGTACAATTTTGACAAAAAAGTGGGTCCAAATTATCAATTGGCTCAAAGACTTGGACTTTGATTGGGCCAAGTATGCTTAACATTGCAAAAGATATGCAATAGACTTGGAAGAAATGAAAGCGACTAATTGTGCTTTTTAGTTTCATTTGTATCGCTAGTTATGGGCACACATATCACCCTTCTTGTATAGAATGGCATTGCAAGGATTCATGGAAATGTGTTATTGGCCATTGTGGGAAAGGGTTTGACACTAATTGGTTGGTGTCATATAGATTTTGTCCTAATGCTGCCTATTCACTATCCAAATTACAAGAGGAAAAGGAACATTGAAAGCAATGGTTGATGCAAGTGGTTGAAGTAGCTTCAAAACTTTATAAGTATTTTCATTTCATGGTTTCAATTTAGAAGTAAAAAACATAAATCTTGAATTAAACTTTGTGTTTTGCTAGTTGATTTCCCAATTTCTCATACTTGAAAAAATAATTAAAAACATAGTTGTGAATGTTCTTCCTATGCAATGATTGAACATTCCTTTGGACCAAAAGGGATCATTTTTTTAATGTGTTGTGGGAAGATCATGTTGAATTACAACAAAAGGTTATTTAATTTTGTGAAGACAAAGATCATTTTTGACATAGCCCTATGAATCTTGAAAACAAGAGTGTTGTGCATGTTCTTAGAGCTCTATTTTACAAATAATTTTTCTATGAAAACAAACCCTAAAAATCTTGACGTAGTCCTATGAATCCTAAAAGTTTTCATGCCATAGTTATGTAGTGTTTTGTCACTTTTTAAACAAGTCATGACACTCTTCATGTGAGTCTAGTAGGTTGGTGGAGGAGTTTCCTCCTTTCTCTAATTCCTTGACAAGTCCTAAATGTCTTGTCATGTAATCTTGCAATGTTTTGTCACCTCCTAACTAGTCTTGAAATTTTTCACATGTAATCATGTCTTATTTTGCCACCTCTTAACAAGTCCTAAAATTCTTTGTGCGAGTCATATAAGTGGTGGTTGTAGGACATTAGTCCTTGTTCTAATGCCTTCACAAGTCCTAAAAGCATTGACATAATCTCGACATAGTCCTATATTGTTTAGCACAAGTCCCAACACTAGTCTTGGAATTTTGGACTTGAGTCTTGTGCATGTAGATATTTGGAACATCTTGGTCTCTTTCTCCGAAGCAAGGTCTTTAAATGTATAAATGTAGTCAAATTGGGAATTTGATGCAAGTTGGTTTTTCATTAATGTTAAGTTCATGACAAGTTTGTTGTGGAAGATAAATCAATAGTTCATCTAAAACTACATTACAAAGTAATCATTTGCAATGTGTAGTGCATATTCTCCCACCTTTGTGATTTTCCATTCTTAGTTTGTACCAATTGGTACAACCCTTATAGTGAAGGTTTTTTAATTATAAATGTATTCCTCATTCATATGTTTTTAAATTGTTTTATTTTTTTGTGACAAAGTGTATAATGGTAGATGAAAGCCTAGGTATGTTTCTAAACATAATACACGGGTCCTAATATTACTGAGGAAATGCAATCCTTTTACTATTCTTTTGCCTTTTGAATAAGTCATGAAATTTGTTATGTAAATCTTGAAAATCGTCATCCAGAATCATGTGAATGTTTTGCCAATTTTAAGAAGGTTGCCAAGTCTTTAACACATAATTTATGTGTATTTTGTAATTGGCCTTGTAGCAAATCCAGAGGGTCCATTTGGTGGCAACTCATATGAAGTCTTCATTAAACTATTAGATCTTCATCTTGCAGTTATGGTGTTAGTGCATCAAGTTCAAATTGGTATGGTGCAAACATATTTTCAACATCCTATAATAAAGGAGGTGTGGATTCAGAAAACACCCCTTCCCAACATGGAAGCCCTATGGTAGAAAATGAACAAAAAAACCTAATTACAGGCAATGTGCAACATTACATGTGTCACGACCTTAGTTTTGGGCTCATGACCAAAGCAAGGGCTAGGAAAAGTGCGGGCCAAAAGTGCAACCTGGGAGTCACATTCACACTCCCAAGAATGTGAGAAAGTGTGAAGGAATGAGCCCACACTCCCAAATGGGCTCCCATTTTGGGAATTAGAGTTTTAATGGACTTCCAAATCTTCAAAGAGTGATTTGAAGGGTCAAAACTCATTAGATTGAAGAGTTGCTTATACCATTAATTTTTTTTTGAAATTATTTTTGATAAAAAATAGTCACGAAAGAAACATTTAGTCACCTAAGACAAGTTGAAAAATGGGGTTTTCTACTAGTGTCATGGGGTGGTGAGATTACTAGCTCATTCAAATTGAGTTGTGCTTTAAATATTGCAAGATTGAAAGTTGCAACTAGTAGGAAAGTGAATGTGGTTACAATTTTTGATTACAATGTCCATCCAATGCTAGAAGACAAAAGAAGGAAACATAGATCGGACATTATAATAAAAAAGGTGAATGTCTCGAAGGTCCAAGTGGAGAAACTTGACGAAAATGAAGATGAATTCATCAACCAATCAATTTCTTTTGATTTTTATACAGATTCACAACTTGGTCTTGTGCATTTCTTGCCACGGTCATTTTTACCAAGAGAGTCCAAAGTTTTTGATTCTAGTGAGAGTGAAGTTGGGGAATGATGGCATGCATAATGAAGATGTTGGAGAGGTAGCCATTGGGGCCGAGATGGATATTGTAGAATCATTGCAACCAGATGCGATTTCACCATTGGAACCCCATGTTCCATCCATTCATGCATGTTCCAACTCTAACATAAATGGACTAAAGTTTCCTTTACTTTTTGTAGAACATGGGAGTTATGTTCAGAATTTTATTCAACCTAAACTAGTTTTAAATGATGTAACAATTGAAGAACTTACAATGCTTACGAATATAAGGTCAAATAAAGGAGTCAAAGAGGTGAAGAAATGTTGAAGGAATCCCACACACCTAAACCTTGTTAAACCTCCATAGACCACATGAACTGATGTTGCAAGAGAGAAGATAGAAACTATAAATAAAAACCATCCTTATGGTAGCAAAAAAATTAGGATGGTAGATAACCTAATTGCAAAATAGGTGTGTTCATATAAACTCATTGAGACTTTTTAAACAATGTTTCAAAAACTTTTTGATGTTTATCATGACATTCATCTAAGACTTTGTGACGTTCATTCAATGTTAATTTAAACAATATAAATTGAATATTTGTTGCAAAAATTTGTCAATTGCATAATAAAAAGAACAAGTTGTTGTAGATGCATCAACTTTCACATATGATCTAATTGTACAAAAAATATGTCTTCACTAGCATGCTCTATTTTGCCTTCAAATTCATTGTCCCTTTAGTCATAGAAACACAATCAATATAATTTCAACCAAAGCATGGGACATGGTGGTGAAGATCCTAGCGTGTTATTAGTCATTTGTAGTCCCTTTGGACATTTTTGCAACTATTTATCGTGTTTGTCATATTTGCGACAACATTACAATTAGTTTGTGACTATTTTGCTTTTTATCCTTTCATGTGAACAACATTTTGTTTAGATTTCAACCAAGAGGAACAACTTATATCCCATTACTTGCAAATGTGACCAATTTAGTTGTAGCCCTACAAAAATAGAAAGGTATATTTTATTTATTTTAACGAACATAATTGGATATATTAAGATTTTCAAATATATTTTTTGAATGTATATGAATGACCATATTACATATTATTATTAGAATAAATGACCTTGATATTATGGTTACACTAGATGTATATTTTGAGTATATTAAAATTTTACATAAGATGTTTACTAAATATATTGTGCCCATATTACAAGTTTATCCAAGTTATTTTATTATATATTTTTAAATGATTAAAAATGACATTTATGATTACTTGTGTTACATTACTATAAATTTATTAATTACATATAATCTTTAAAATTAAATCTCAAATTATCTTCAATTTTTTTTTAATGATATCATTTTATTACATAATGATAAGGATGATGATATTAATATGAAGAAAAAAAATAATATAATTATTAAAATTCGAACCATTACACCTACTGAAATTATTATTATTACTATAATAATTAGATACTTAAACTTTACAACAACTATAAAACTTGACATAATAATAAAATAAAATACCAAATAATTAGCTTAAATTAATTATTCATTCCAATAATTAAAATTATATATCTAATTATTATACATAATTATTAAAAATCTATGACCTAATTATTTAAAAATTCTAATAAATTATTAAATTAATATTAAATTCTTTTCGAAGGACTCATGTACTTATTAAGACTTGATTTTTTATTTATTGAATTTAAAAACACTAATTATAATAAATCATCATAGTTTTATCACTTGACATAACAATATATATAATGATAATAAAATAATTAACCTTGGCTACCAACTGGCTAAAATAATAATTCAACTATTTTCATTTTAAAAATAAATATTTATATTTATATTTATTCTTAACTAAAAAATGAAAAAGTAATGGGAATAATTATAATAAAATAATTCACATAAGCAAAAAATTTATTTCATTATTAGAATTTTTTTTTACTACTTAATATTTATAATTAATAATTGATAATTATTAAATATTGAACATTTCAGTTATTGTATTAATTTATTTGTTTACAAAATATAAATAAGTAAATAAATAATTATTAACTAGTTATTTCCATAATTGAAAAGTTATGTCCTATAATTAAAATTTTATTTGAAAATTTTATAATAATCTTAAAATAATGAACAAAGTTTATTATTTTATTTTTAAAATACAATAAATAGTCGTCTATATTACTCATTAAATTGTATTTACAGTAAATTGTTAATATAAAAACATAAAATCTTATATTAATAATTTCTATTCTATGGGGTAACATAAAATCATTGCATTTTTATTTTATTTTTATAGTTGGAATTACGATACTTGCGTAATTAATTTACAATTGAACTTAATTATTCATAATCTATCATTTATAATTTATAAAATTAAATTTTATTTAAGTTTCTAGAATAATCATAATTTAATCAAAATAATTAATGTTATGACCACAACAACATGGATTGTAATATAATAAATTGAAATATTTATTTCTTGTAACTATTTGTCCATAATATCACTTTCATAGATAATTATAAATCATTATATTTATTAGCTATAGGTTATGCTGAATAATTATTGTAATGATTGTAATTGCAAGAATTATTATACAATTGTTTGTAAAATTATGTAATTTTGAATATATGATAAATATTTTTTATAGTAATTTTATAATAATTAGAAATTTTAATTTATTTTCGGAAACTTATTGTATTTATTGTTAATAACTACCAAGAAAAAAAAATTACTTTACCAGTAAATTTTTTATAGTAATAAATGTAATTATATAATAATAATAATTGTAATGAATCTAATATTATTTTTAAATAAATAATTTATGTAAGAATTTTGTTGTAATAAAAATTGTTGGCTCATTATTTATAATTTGAAAATAAATATTATAAATATTTATTTATTATAGTAATCAAATTATTTTTACATCAATTACATTATCTATAATTTGACTAGATTTTTAAAAGTAAGGAAATATTTTAATATTTTAATTATTTATTTATGTATGTGTTATGTGTTAACAACTTGTGAATCATTTGATAGTTAGTAAGTTAAATATTAAAATTTTAGTAGTTATTTAAGTAGTTGATAATGAATACTTAATATTTGTAGTGTATAATTAATATTTTAAATATATGTTAAATTTAATCATTATTAATTAAATGGTTATCTTATTATCTAGTGAGGCATGTAGTTAAATTGTTTATAAATCTAAAAAGTATGAACAAAAGGCATGAAATTTTTTGTGGGGTTGCAATTTAATTTGTGAGGAAGTTGTAATTTCAAAACTTATCCCATATTGTTTCTTTTCCATTCCTCTTTTGAATTTTATACAAACAAGGGTTGTGGTCATCCAATTTCACATCAAGAAATTTGTGTAAACGAGATGAGCTATTCAAAAGGCTTAACCCAAAACAAAAAAAAAAACTACCTACTTACCTACCTACCTACCTTTCTATCTAAATAGGTAAATAGGTATACATAACCTAAATTTGCGAGCACCTACTTATGTACCTACCAACCTAATATTAATATTTTGTATTAAAGTCATTTTTAAATGCCACATGGCATATTTACATTGGGCCATGTATCACAACATAAAATCATCCAAACATTTGAATTGAATATTTCAAATTATTTCAAAATAATAATAATATTTATATTTTAAATAATTAAATATTGAGACATATGGCAACACATCATTTGCTCTCAGTAGTGACCAAAATAGATGCATCTTAGTCACATGTGACAATATGTATATAATAGAGTCAAAGGATGAATTTGTATTTATTGATTTTTTTTCATTCAATACCCTTTGTTGCTTGGGATTAATGTTGCATGCGACTTATCCAAAACAATTAAGGCAATTTTAATTAGTTGTAAATGTTGCTTGTGACCAAAATTTAGGAACAAAGACTAATCGAAAATACTTGTTTTCCTTCTAGTATGAAAATAAAATATGTGTGTAAGTTGCCGCAAACTAAGTTAACTATATTGATTTTGTTGATGAAGAGGGCAAGGTTGTAGATTTAGATGTTGGGATGGATTATGCAATTGCTCCTTGGTGATTATTATTGAGTCATTGTTATTATTGAGCTTGTGATTACACTATTGGGAATTTGTAAAAGATTTGAAAGTTGTGATCAATTGTAATCCATGGATCTTATGATTGCATTGAAGAAGTTCCCTAGTTGTGCCTTGAAATAATCCTTAGGCTGCAAGCCACATTGGCCTAAAAATTTGGAAAAACTGCAAAATTATGCCATGAACACCATATTATTAGCCAACATGTACCTACACCCGCGAGTGGTACTTTATTTCCAAAGCAAGTTAACATTGAAATAAAAGATGAACTTTAGGAAAGACGTAAGAATTTGGAAAGTACCGTACATCATTCATTCTTCATCATCTTCTACCTCTAAAGAGATGGTTGTAGTGAGGACATTGGTGTAATCTTCATAAAATAATTTGTATATTATTTTATTTGCCTTTTAGACCTATGTGAACACTATGGCAAACTAAATTTTGTTACACACACCAAATGTGAGTATATGTATGCTTCTCCACCATTTATCAATACATATGAATATTTACTTTTGCCTTGTTGCTTATATTATTTCCCTTTGACAATTTGGTCACCTTGGAAAACCTCTTGCCCATAGAAGTCAACCATTGAGTTGTCAATCACCCCATGCAACATCTTTATGCAAACAAGGATCCAAAACATGGCATTTTCGAAATTCCCAGCTTCAGCTTTAACAACAAAATGGTCTCCCACCATTAATGTTGCAACTATATCTTCACCATTTCCATCATGTTCTAATTCTTGTGTGTCATGGTTATCATACAAATAATCATCAACCTTGCAAGGTTCCAAGCAAACAAGTTTATAATTGGTGACATATGTTGGGCACACTTGCACAAGGCCCATCCCCACCATTGATGTAAAACTTACAAAAGCAAAGAGGTTTTTACAAGGTATAAGGGTGTTATTTGAATGGTTAATGCTTCGAATGGAATGTCTCTTTCTACTCTTTCAATTGTTCTACAATCATATGGTCTCTTGTGATCAACATCACCAAATTTCACAAGATGTAAATACCTCATGACTAGCAACTTTGCCTTAGCATATGCTACATGAGGCTTGTTCATGTTCTCTTATGAAATTTAACAACATCCACTGCATTCTTCAAAGGTGTACCATTTGATTTCCCTTGTTCATTCTTTAACTACCTCTTCAAATGTGCATCAACCCCTTCCCATTGGCCTTTCCCATGGCATGTGCCAAAATAATTCCAAAACATCACACAACTATTAGGCAAGTTGGCATATTTAGTGTATGCTTAATACTGAGCAATATGGAACCATGCATGGGCACATTTGAACTAGGATGTGCATCCATCTAACCACACTATATGTTTAATAGGCATTTGTATTCTTATATCTAATAGCTAATTCTAATGCAATTTAATCAATGTTGGATGAATATATTATCATGATTTTTGTCATCATAAACATAATAGTGATATTCAATAATGTCCTTGGAACTTTCAAGATCTTGAGGATCATAATTTGGATTGATGCATGTTAGGCCCACCCAGTGAATTCTTGAGTATGTTTTGGGTACTTGATTGAAAATTAGTACACGTTTGAACATTTCAAATCTACTAGTGGTTAATGACACATAGTATTTATGGTTTAAATTGGCTAAACTAAGTTATATTTGGCTATACTTGGCTATATTAGGCTAAACTTAACTATAGTAAAGTATACTTGGCTAAATAAGGCTATATTAAGCTAAAATTGACAAAGTAGGTTATTTAAGTAAAATTTGGTTAAACCAAGCTAAACTAAGCTATATTTGGTTATATTTGACTAAACTTGCCTATACTAAACTATATTTGGCTAAATTAGGTTATATTATGTTAAACTTAGCAAAAGTAGGGTATTTGGGTCAAATTTGGTTAAACTAAAATATAATTGGCTATATTAAGTTAAATTTGTTTAAATTAAATTATAATTTGCTAAATTAAATTATCATAAGCTAAATTTGGCAAAAGTAAGTTATTTTAGTTAAACTTGGCTAAAATAACTTATTTGAAGCAAATTGGGTTAAACTTGGCAAAATTTGGCAAAATTAAATTATTTTGACAAAATTTGGTAAAATTTCGATATTTAAACTAATGTAGTCAAAATTTGGTTAAATTTGGTTAATTCATGATATTTAGGCCAAACTTTGTTAATTTAGTCTATTTTAGTTCATTTTCATTGGATTGGATTACCTAAAAATAATTAGGACAAGATTAAATTATTTGTTAACTTAAGTTAAACAAATATACATAGACTAAACAAGGTTACTTAAATTAAACTTATAAATTAAATTTAACAGAAGTTAATTTTATAAAATAAATTAAGGATGTTAAACCTAGAGGTTCAAATTCAATCAAATAAAATCTAGAGGTTAATTAAAGTAAATTAAACCAAAACCAAACCTAGGTTAAATGTAGACCAATTTGTATTAAACTTAGTTACATTTTCATATTTATTTAATTCTTTTATAGTCGGTGAAACAACATCAACTATATTCAACATGATTATTAATTGTCTAGTCATAATTTATAATTATATAATTACCTATAGTCATATTTATAGTCATGTAGTCTTAATAATGGTTGTAGTCAAAATAATGACAACAATTGAAGTCCAAATATGACTACATGATTATACTTGGACAATAGTTGCAAGTTGTCTTAGTCATGAAAACCATGTTTTGGTGTAGTGTAGCAAGTTACCAATTGCATTAATATTCTATGTGTTTCCTAAAACAACCATACTACATACAACATTTCTAGCACATATATCATCAATTGAATGACAATCTTTAATGCCTTACCAACCTCCTCTAAGATTGTTTACAACCTTCAAAGTAGTTTCATATTTAGTGGAGTGCACTATTACATTTGGTAGGACATCCATTAGAATTGGTTGCTTCAAAACTTTCTACAAGGCAAGATGTTGATAACCATAACCATTTTGACAAGTGAGGTCATGCAAAAATAGGAGCAATTTTTCCTTCAAGTTGAGATGTGGACCTCTGTATATATCTTTTATATGTTTTGTGTACATGATTTTCTATAGCATGTAAAAGCCTTTCTCTCCTAAGAGCTCTACATTTTGTTTGTTTATCTCTTTTGTTCTTTAGTCTTTTTGTTTAACAAGTTTCTTCCTAGTGGATTCACCCTCTCATTGTTTATTTTTTCAATTAGCCATTTTTGTTAGCCCACATGCACATCGCAAGATAGTAAAAACCCATCATTTGATTACATGCTTACACTGTTATTTTTATTGGTTCCGGAAAGATCAAAATGTTGAATTCTTATTTATCTTGAGAATAAGTTTGAATGAAAATCATACATTTTAAGTAATTGCAATGCCAAGAACATTTCCAAGGATGAGTTTGATCCCCATGCCAATGGCTACAAACAAGAGAAAACCCTTCAACCCAAATGTAACAACTATGCATCAATTTTTCAACATGCAATTTGTTAAACATGTTTCAATGTAGGAAGACTCCTAAGCTATCGTGGGACAAATTAGGATCATATGATCAAACACACAGCTTAAAACTCCAAGATTGAAGCCATGGAATCAAAAGGACTCAAACAATATTCCTCTCATTCAATTATTTCCAATACCCAAATCATCCCCTTGAACTCCATATCACTGAAATCAAGTTATGGTTGCTTACAACCTTGTTGACACAATTCATGTTGATTTGAAAGTGGAATTTGATAGTTGGATATCTATCAAGATAATTATTGGACTTCAAATGAATGTGGCCTTCACAAACTAATTGTATCAACAAAAAGAATATGACACATATTTTAGCAATTATTCCATTCGAAGCTTCCCCATAACATTCCACCCTTTAACATCATGTACATACCAAATCAGATGACTTTGTAATTAAAGTATAAATTTTAAACCACCTTTTCAAATTTCAACTTTTAAATGGCAAATCATGAACTTATTTCAAAGAGCAACAACTTTACTTAGAAATCCATGTATCACATAATGTCATATTATCTTGACAACATAGAAAAATAAGCAAGACATTCATTATAAGCAATCCTCGGTATAAATTTTAAATAATTTATATGTGAAATTGCAAAGTAATATTCTCAACCTCTACCCAAAACTTCATTTTAAACTTTCAAAAATATAATACATGGGTGCACGTGATATCAAATGTACCATGTACATTTCATCTTTAAGTGGCACTAGTAGCATCTTACACATTCATTTATTGGAGAAACAAAAAAAAAGAGCTAATAGACAGTGTAATCATTTGATTTTCATAGGTTTGAGCAACATTGAAAGGGAAGGGTTAAAACCTTTTTTCAATATTGCAATTGGGTAGATGGCTATGGCTAAGGTACCAAGATGCATTCCCTTTATTTGTGGCATCAATAATAAAGTCATTAGCAATTTCACATGTGTAAAAGTTGCAAATATTTCAAAAACCCTTCATTTCCCAAAACCTCTTCTTTCACATGTGTTCCATCATATATCAATGCACAATCATATCTAACCAAATTTAATTATCTCCTAGAGTATCCCACACAATCATTTAACAACATGTTTGGAGATTGGCACGATGTCTCAACAATGCATTATACACCACGTAAGTAAATTAGGTTTTTTCTATTGCAACTTTTTATTTCTAGCAAGATCTTTAAACACATATTGGCCATAATCCTTTCATGCTTCCTTCTAATTTTTGTTTCTTTTGCTCCCAAAATGCCATCTTGACATACCTTCCATGTGTATGTAATGATAAAGTCACCCTTCTAGATAAATCCAATAGCTTATCACAATAACACATTTTGGGTTCTATGACTAGCCTTTACAACTACACACTAATTAGGAAGGACATATGCAACTAATGACTAGTGAATTGCTAAACACATGTATTTTCACCAATTTAGTTGCATGGAATGTTTAGTTGCAAAGCCCAGTTGCTTTAATGACTAATTTTTAAATATAATAATAATAATAATATTCCATATCATCATTAACCTTGGTATGATGTGTAAAGTGCATGCCATCACAACTTAATCATTTTATTCAACAAAATGTTACAAAAGACGCTTTGATGGATGGATGACATGTGTCAAAAATCTATAAACATGTTATGAATTATTACACATGACCAAAAATCAACCTAGTTTAACCCATGTGGCTAATGTAGCCAAAAGTCAACCTAGTTTAACTTAACTAAGTTAGTTACCTATCTAGGCAACCTAGGCTACCTAACCTAGGCTAGGTGGCCTAGATTAAAAACAAACATGTGACTTCTAGCCCAAGAAGCTTAAACTAGGTTACCTAACCTAAGCCAAATGATCTAAGTTTTGTAGGTTGTGAAAGTGAGAATTTGAACCCTTCACCTTCACTTTGGGGTTCAAATCCTTGTCCATTACACTACCACATTTTGTTGTACTAATTATATTTAACACAAAATTATAAAGTTCAAAATTTTTAGCCTTGAATTAACCTTGGCCACCCTAGGTTGACTTAGGTCAACCTACTTATTACCTACCAAGCTAGCCTAGACCTAAAACTCCCTAAGTTGACTTAAGATGAATTAATTTGTCAACTTATACTACTTATTGACTTGGCCTAGGTTAACTTAAAGCATTCTTAGGCTAAAAAGTAAATTAACCTAGGATCTTTATGTTGCATCTAGTTGCACAAACTTGAGGTGGTCACAAACTTGATAAAATAATTTATAATGAGGCTACCTAGGTGACTTGGCAAAAAACTTAAAATTAAGACTTAAGCAAGCCTATTTAGGTTAACATGTTAATAGGGTAATCTATTCTAGGCATATTTAAACATACTAGATGTAGTAAATTTCTTAGGTTTAATTAAATAATATACAAGGTAGCCTATATTACGAAGTAGGTTTTTACTAAGTAGCCTACATACATAGGTTAACTTAATAGGTATGTCAACCTAAACTAGTGTGTTAAGTAGTTAAAAATCAAGGAATTATGTGTCATTTTTTTCAAAACAAGATGGGAATAGCCATAAAATAAAAAATCCTTCCCCTCGAAACCCAAAAGAAAAAAATGACACATTTTTTTATGTATGTTGAACCTTTTAATTGATCACATGAAATTTTTATTTCTAAAATTGTTTGTGGTCACCATTTTTGACATGGTCTTATATGCTTGTCTAATAGTGCAAATACATGTATATTAACCCAAAACCAGTTTATTACCCCCAAACCAACATAAATTTCACTATATTTCATCTAGCAAATATAAATGTTGATAGAATTATTATAACTTTTCCAAATAGACCACAACATTTAATTTATGATTCTCACTTGGTTTTTACCAATGGATTTGAATTAAAATTTGTGTACATCTTGTGGTAACATCGTTACACAAGTCATAAGTTTTAAAAATGTACCCTATGTTCACACCCAACAAACTAAGGTGTTTGCCATGGATCATAATTGTCGTATATTTTAGCAAGTATTATTAAAGCAATGTTAAGTGGGTTATTAGTTTATCATCATGATTTTAAGATTTTGTATCCAAAACTTGGTGTTCCATTAAAATTATTATGGGTACACATATCCCTTGTTCACACTTAACATAGGTGTTTACTATTTATTCTCATTGGCATGTAGTGTTAGAGCAATGTTATTTGGGATGTTAATTTGTCATCATGATTTCAAAATTTTGTATTCAAATCTTGGTCTTACATTAAAGCTACAAGTAATGGTTGATTATTTTAACAATGACATCATCATTGTCACTATTACAAATTTATTGTGTTAAATGATATCTTAATTTTTTTTTGAATTTCTCTTCTTTTTGTTGGTGCAACTTGTTCTTTGTTATTAATTATTGTGCCGCATGGCTCCTAAATGTGAATTCAAAAAACACCAAAAAGTGTTTTTGTTCACCAATTTTGATTCATTCAATGCAAGCATGTCATATTTCAATCAATTTTCTCTTATGTGCACTATGGTGAATTATGGTGTTAATTATGTTGTTTTAAGTACACAAAACATTAATAAACTATTTGTAATTCTTTGTCATTTAATATCATTTTCTATTGAATTTAACAACATTTTTGTTATGATATAATTGTAATTGTCATAATTAATTGGTTAACGCCATTTTTAGATTGACAAATGCTTTTAAGAAAATTGTCATGACTTAACCTTGGGCTTGCAACTAAGACTCATTACATAAGAGAAGATGCAAGTTAGGAAAATGTCTTAGGACTCACACACATTCCTACAAATGTGAAAGAATGCAAAGAAAATTAGTTTCATGCAATTCAAAATGTGAATTGTTTTGATAGTTGGAAATTTTTAAATGTTTCAAATCTTTGAGACATAATTATAAATAGCAAACCTTGTCCAACCTAAATTTTATTTATGCCATTGATTTTAAAGTCTTGAAATGTAGATATTAAAAGTGAGTTTACGTTCTCCATTTGAAGATCTATAGATTAGATTATGGCCAAAAAATGGTTGGGATTCAAAGTGACAATTTGGTTTCCAACCACTAAAACTCATAAAATAAAAATAAAATGAGTTTCAATTGAAATGTGTAATATAATGTTGAAAATATGTTTTTAAAGGCTACAATTTGTATCATTTATAACTCTTCAATGGGAACCCATATTTGTGGAAATGAACCCACAATTCAATAGGACTCATAACTTGGTAATTTTCAAGGCTCAAAAGGGTATTTCTTTCAATATCATCTAATAAGCTAAGGAACATGTAACAAATTCACCCATAATGTGCAAGAACTCACAACAAAACATTCTTTGTTTTATCATTGCATTTTTATTGTTTTTTGTTCATTTACAAACTAAATTGCAAAGATTATGAAAATCAATTTTCAAATGAACATCATGTGGATCAATGTGCCATGGGAAGACCAAATTCAAATTGTAGATGTGGACACAAATAGAAACATTTGATGTATGAGCACTACTATAAAATGTGGGTGCAATTCATTAGTCTTTGTTCACTATATTATTGAATTCATTATTTCCCCATTAGGTCCCATTCATTACAACTAATGAATTCACTCAAAATCTAGTGAAATCGCTTGGTATACAAGGACACTTTTGTTGTAGTGGAGGAGATTCAATAAGGGGAAATAACCAACACCAATATGCAATAGTACGTCAAATTTAATGCAAGACACAAACAATGAAAGAAGATCAATACAACCCAACTAGGACCATGTGGAAATTATAATGTTCATTGAGGCCAAAAAATAGGATTTACTTTCAAGCATGGATGTTGTTGATGTTCATTTTTATATGGATTTAATTATTTAAAAATAGGACAAGATAATGGAAGTCATACATGATGCATGTTGATTTTCATTTTTTCATAATGGTGTGACTTGTAAAAATAAATGGTAAGCTTTGGATAGAGATTATTTGTCAACTTGGACATATAATCAAATTGACAAAAAGATTGGCCACTTGGTCAAAATGGCCAATGACGTTTAGTCAAATGGAATATCAAGTCAAGATGAACAAACACAAATGACACCTTTAGTCAAAATGATCAATGATCCATTTTTAGTCAAGTAGGACATTTAGTCAAAATGGCTAATGTTATTACAATCAAATGGGGCATCCTATGTATCTACCATGATTTACAATATACCTACATACTTAGGTAGTTTTTAAATATTACCTACATGCCATCCTACAACCTACCTACATAATTACCTAACCCTCCTCCTTACCCACTTACATGCCTACCTACCTACCAGCCTATGCTTATAACCTAATTACCACTATGAGAAATCGTGTCCATGGAAACTAGACTAGCATGCAATTAGATCGTCATAGAAACTACTATGCAATTAAGGTACAACTATAATATGGAAATACAATGAATTAATAATTAAAATGCCACATCCAAATATTTCATAGTTTTAATTTAATTACACATTAGTTGCAACTTGGACTCTATATGCACATATGTACACAAAATATATATGGTGATAGTCAATTATAGTTTGACCATGATTACAAGTTGCAACGAAGTGGTTAATTTCAATTGTGTTGCAACTGGTGTACCTTTAGCGTTGAATGAACAACCATTTTGTAATTGGCGTACAACATCAATGCTTACGATCATGCCATGTGTACAATTAAATAAAGGTCCATAACATCTAGAACTTGTAACTTGTTTGCAACTAATAGTCAATTAAATTGATTAATTTTACAACTAAGTTACAACTAAATGTGCACTACTAGGAGATGTGGCCAAGTTCACCTTGTATTTCACTAGGATTTTGAGTGAACTAGGACAGATTCACTATATGAAATCATGGTAAAACATGTTAACCCCGTAGTGAACGGGGACCAGTT
>Ga0116231_10004884_pt1 | contig 26846 bp, 13 predicted proteins | sample S1TSphgellanicum_2_FD_89695 | JGI IMG/M metagenome (GOLD analysis project Ga0116231, IMG submission 89695) | Host-associated microbial communities from peat moss isolated from Minnesota, USA - S1T2_Fd - Sphagnum magellanicum MG | ecosystem: Host-associated > Plants > Peat moss > Unclassified... | reverse complement strand
TGTTTTTAAGGCTACTTTTAAAAATTTTCCCCCCCAGTTTTGCCCAAAACAAGGGCCCAGTACCCCCCCCCCCCCCCTCCCCCCAATTTGGGGACCAATTTCAGAAGGAAAGCCCATGACATGAAAGTGGGCGACATTTCCTTCAAATTTTAGATCAAACATTGCAATTTAGATTAGGCATGGATTAAACCCTAAACCCTAAACCTAAACCCTAAACCCTTGAAACCCATATTTCAATGACTTTAGGGGCACCCTTGTGGATGGCCCGAGAAATGCATAGGGCGAAAAGGCCTTTTTCGGGGCTACCAAAAAAAAAAGCATACACCTTAAAGGACTAGACACTAAACCCATTGAAAGTTGTGATATATACGCTCCTAGTAGTACCTTGGCCAATTCGACACTAATTATATTATTTTCAAAAAATGTTGAAATTTTACAAAAATTATTTCTTCCTCATCAAGAAATTGTTGTTAAGGATTTAATAGTGAATATTTAGGAATATTAGCCATTGGTTGAAAAATGAATTTTTCAAATTTTAATTAAATGATTCAATGAACATGTGTTGAAATGGCCGAGGTACTACTACGATATTTTCAAATTAATAATTCGTCATGGCAAAAGTGCCAACGATTTCTCTTCATATCAAGTATCCATCCACAAAATTGTACAACAAATTTCATATCACATTTTTGCCACACAAGTAAAAAGTACTAAAGGGGAGGAGACTTTCTTTTATATCTCTACTTGAAGACCAACAATAGACAATCAAAACTCATCACAATTTGTGTGGGCAGGTCTTGGCTTGGGGTCAATTCTTTACTTCATTGTTTGGTGCAAGAGAAGAGAAGAGAAGAGAAGAGAAGAAGAGGCCCACCCAACTAGTCCTTCTTGTTCACAAGAGCAAGACAACTATATCCGTGACAAACTTATGTCACTCATGACCATTGGGTCATCTTGTTCACAAGATCAAGCCAACTATATCCTTGACAAACTTAAACTTATGTCACTCACGACCATTGGATCCTCTTATTCACAAGATCCAACCCCAACTATCCTTGACAAAACTTAAGTCACTCACAACCATTGGCTCCTCTTTATTGACAAGATCAACCCCAACTATCCTTGACAAAACTTAAACTTATGTCACTCACGACCATTGGCTCCTCTTTATTGACGAGATCAACCCCAACTATCCTTGACAAAACTTAAACTTATGTCACTCACGAGCATTGGGTCCTCTTGTATGCAAGAAGAGCAAAGACAACTATCCCTTTGACAAAACTTATATGTCATGATAATTGAGTTGTCATTGACAACCAACATCGACAATCATATAACAACTTGTGTACACACACACACACACACACACACCATTTGGTTGACATTTTTTTTGGCAAGAAGAGCCTTGTCCATATAGTCCATACCAACAACCCAACCCACCCATGTTTTGCAATTATATGATTTTGCATTTCCCAAAGCCTTCACACTTTTTGACCAAATTGCAAAGGTTGCAAACTAAATTAATAAGTAAAGGTTTTGCTTGCCAAAAGTGGTCCTCTTCATCCTCCTGAACAAAAAACATCATAGTGGTCCTACTAAACACAATATTAGATCGAGCACGTAGGTCCACCCCCCAAAGCACGTATTCAGGCCTTTACAACATAGAATCCATCTAAACAAATAGAGTATTCAATTGTTTCCCGAACCCCACCCATAAACATGAAAAATTGGACAATATACGATGATGAAAGGCTATTTAAACCCTCCCTTACCACCTTAGCCATTCATTTATGGCCGGCCGGCCAATCAATCGGAAGCAATTGTGGATGAAAATTTGGACAATTATATGGCAAAGGGCTATTTAAATGTCACCACCACCACCACCACCACCCTCGGCCAATCGTTTATGGCCGGCCAATCCAAAAGCAATTTGTTTATGAAAAATTGGACAATATATGATGATGAGAGGCTATTTAAACCCTTACCACCTTAGCCATTCATTTATGGCCGGCCAATCAATCGGAAGTGATTGTGTATGAAAATTTGGACAATTATATGGCGAAGGGCTATTTAAATGTCACCACCATTTGGGCCAATTGTTATGGCCGGCCAATCAAAAGCAATTCTTTTATGAAAAATTGGACAATATATGATGAGAGAGACTATTTAAACATCACCACCTGGGCCAATCGTTATGGCCGGCCAATCAAAAGCAAATTGTTTATGAAAATTTGGACAATGTATGGTGAGAGGCCTATTTACATGGCCAACCCGTTTTCACACCATTTGATGGATGTTCTTCATCCAAAGTAGAGTGTACAGACCATCACCTCTGAGCCCAAAAACTTGGGGTACCCAATTGTCGAGCAATATTAATTTGTTATTATTATTGTATGTGCAAAAAGTAGTCTATGCAAAAATCTAATTTAGAATCAAAGTGTTTTTTGACATATTAAACATAAGAAAATAAATTAAATATTTCTATAGTTAGAAATATCAAACCATCAAGGCCTCTGTTTTGTTTATGATAAATTGAATATTAAATTTGAAAACTTTAATATAATAAAAGCAAGTACCAAGTAATTTTGAATTTTTTTTGACATATTAAACATGAAATATCATACCATCAAGGCCTCTGTTTTGTTTATGATAAATTGAATATTAAATTTGAAAACTTTAATATAATAAAAGCAATTACCAAGTATTTTTGAATTTTTTTTGACATATTAAACATAAGAAAATAAATTAAATAGTTTTATAGTTAGAAATATCAAACCATCAAGGCCTCTGTTGAGTTTATGATAAATTGAATATTAAAGTTGAAAACTTTAATATAATAAAAGCAAGTACCAAGTAATTTTGAAATTAATCAATCGATCTGGTGTTCAATTTTATTTTTTTTATATTACAATTTCAATATATCATGACTATAATTTGCACAATTTGAAAATATCTGAATATTTTCTAAGTTTGAATTAATTTTTAAAAAAGCATTTAATCGATATATTTCATCTAGTTGCAACCTATTTTGTAAAAGCCAAATATTCATGCAAGTAGATGGATTTTTTAGAAATCTCCTTGAATGCATATTAAAAATGTAATTTTTCAATTTTGTTATATAAGATTATCCTCATAATATTGATCATGGGATAAAATAATGTTTATATTTTCAATACATTAAACTTTATTATGGCTACTTGCCATTTTTTGTGAAAAGGAGCACATAATTGTCTCTTTTATTATGCGTTTCCCCAACTTCCACACTATTTATTGGATATTTACATCCATCCTTTCAAAATTAACATTCAATGAAACCTTAGGTTATTTTTATTTGAAAATATGAGATTTGAAAAATAATGGTCTACAAAAAAAAATTATAAAATGATTGCAATGGTGACCATGACTTAATCATTATAAGTAACATTTACAAGTCAACTTTTAAATAAAATGATTTTTTTACATTGTTCTAAAACTATATAAATAATGAAAATAATATTCATCAACCATCAAGTTTCCATGTTTTCTAACTGAATAATAAGATTGCAAGAAAATCTCATCTCTAATTCTAATTGAAACCCACCAAAAAAAAAAAAAAAAATCTTAATCATGTAACACGTATAATTATTTCATGATGAAAAGACCAATAAGTGCACAAAATCTTTAGAAAGAAAGACCTTCTCCTTTTCTAGTTCATCTTGAGTTTTTTGAAAGCAAACATGGGCACATGAAGGTCATTCATGCAAGGGACATCTACTAACTTACTATCATATGTCACATTTGCATTCGAACCCTATGGCCAGGGGAAAAAAATAGGATTTATGGAACATGCTCTAATAATTAAATAATTTTTAAAAATTTCAATTTAAGTTTAACTTTGAAAATGTGAGAATTAAGAGGTAAGAATAATGGTAAAGGAAATGGAGGTTCATCAATTCAATAATATTTCCTCCCCCTTCCTCTTTTTTTATTTCCTTCATATGTTCCCATACATTTGCAATAATTCATCATTATTTGTGTCAATTTGAATTTTTATTTTACTATGTAACATGGACATGAAAGGGCACATGTTATTATGGCTTTTCATGTTTTTTGAAAGGTATCAAAATAATTATTATTTTGAATGATTATTTCTTGAATTATATATATGATGGAGCACTTGAAGCAACAAATTTTGGATAAATCTAGACAAATATCCCACCCAAATTTTAGATTTTCAAATTTTGAATTCCATGTTGAAATTAACTTACATATTAGTCATTGGCCCATAGATTACTGTATAGTTGCAACCAATTGTAGAAGAATTGTTTGTAATGGCCCATGGATGACATGGCAATGGGTGTGCTAATTTGGATTTTCCACAATGGCAAAACACAACCATGGCATGACCATATAGTTTAGGGCCATACATGCCTACTGCACCATAATTTCCTTGAACAACTTTTGTGCAACTTGCAAATAAAATCAAAATACATTGACCAAAATCATATATACTATGCATATCCTAATTGCAAAGAGGCACTGCATGTAATTACTATGCGACTATACTGGAACTTTGTGAATTTTAAATAGGACATTTTATGTATAAATGCATTGTAACTATATGGAAAATGTGCACATATTAGTTTAAAAGGACATGTATAGTTACACAACAATAAGGTTTCTGCAAAAAAAAAATTTAAAGTAATGAAAGCATTGGTTACATTGCTTTAAAAATGTTTTTGGGTATTATATACTCATTGAATTCATCTCAAATTAAACTAATTTTTTTGAGTCATAATATATTAAAAACATTCTTCTAGAAATACATGAAACATTCTCAACATTGATTTGACTTTCCACTTTCAAATGTGAAAAACTTTCACATTTCGTGGGTTGTTATATTGTGATTGCACCTAGATTCTTATATGTAACTATTTGAAATTTAATTTTACTTTGTGATAGTCTTTTTTGTTTGTTTCATTTTTGTGTTTCAATACTATCAAATTATAACTTTGGTAGAATGTATTGGTGTCTCTAACTTTAGTTTTGTAAAAGTCAATTCAAATTCGTATGTTGGAGTTTAGTAAGTGCATGGATTATTAAATCATTCATGTGACATATATGATAATGTATTTGTTGATCATATGTTTCATCTTTGTGGATTATACATTGAGATCATGTTGAGTCAACAATTGTGACTACATGTTACATCTTATTACATTTATGCAACTAATGGAATTTAAATCATAAATGTCATTTACAATTATTTCTTAGTTGCAAAATGAAATTTAAAAAAATCTTAATTTTCACTAAAAGAAATGTTGTCCATTTTTTACCATATTTTTGCGACTACTATGTGATTAATGTCCAAACCAACTGATTTTACTATTAGCAGTGTGTTAGTCTTACGTGTCCATGTAGTTGCAACTTATTGTAATCGCATATGCAACTATAGGAAAGGTTGAACCAAATTCTAATTGTAGATGTGATTACAACTTATGACTAATATGATTTTCGTTGAAAATGTAGATGAAAAGTGAACAATGTCATCCAATTTTGATTACATCATTGATGGATGATAATGTAGTTGTTTTTGCAACTACAATGAAAGTTTTTCCAACTATAGTAATATATTATGCCACATGAACAAAGAAACATAGACCATACATGGCAAACTTTGCTATTTCAATTGGACTATTATCCTTTCAATGTACCCATCCGTGGGTCTTCCATGATATAATATTTAATAGCTAATAGTTTGCTAGAAAAGGTTATTATAACCTAATTGGTAAACTAAACTAGGTAAGCTTAATAGGTTACATTAAAGTAAGTAAGCTTATGTACATTAATAGTCTAACCTAGCTTGCATACTTAGTTAATTGGCCTAAGTTATCTATAGGTAATAACAAGTTAGTTTATTGGGTGTAACTAATAGGTTAAGCTATAAAGGTTCACTACAAAAAAATGTGATTTTTTAGAAGGTCCAACTTGATTGAAATGTCCACATGACCAAGGGGGATAGCTATTTTGACTAAAGGCTTGGGGCATGAAAAACACAACTTACTTTTGACTGAATCATTTGATTAAAATCACCTTTTTGACCACGTGACAAACCAAACATCTAATAAAAAAGGCTAGAGGTCCATCAAGATGACCAAAGCTTAATCACATTGACCATACTTAATGACCATTGTGATTTACAATTAGTCAAATCAGCCATTCTGATTTAACATTTAATCAAATCAACCATATTAATTTGTTTATTTAACCTACATGTTTATTTTGCATAGGGTACATACCAAACCTAAGTTCATAGCTAGTAGGCACTAGGTGAGGCATATTACACCAAATATCTATTTATAAAATTTAATAGGCTACGTACATGCTACCTTTAAGCACATGTAGGTATTTAAACTTAATACATTAATACGTTAATATTGAATAATTGATAGTTAATAATAATAAAATTATGACTAATATTTTATATAATTAATTAGTCACCAAATACATTTCAATTGATAACCAATAATTATTCATCCATCAACTTGTTAATTGATTAATTATTATTATTGAATTATCAATTTTATTTAAATTTTTGGCAAATACTTGATACTAATTTATAATAATTAATAGTAGTCAATATATAATTGTAAATAATTATTGATAAGTGTTTATTTTAAATTAATTGTTAGTTAATAATAATTTTATATATATTAACTGATAATTATTAATTTTTGATATTATTTATCTATTTATGATTTATAGTAATTCATCAAATTTTCAAAAAAATTATTAATTACTTATATAGGTAGCCTATTCTACTAACTAGGTTAATAGCCTAGGCAACTTAGGCATAGCTACTAAGTAGGTAGCCTAAGCTTAGACCTACCTAATAGGCTAGGTTACTTTACTTAGTATGCATAGGCTAGGTCTATTAATAGGTTGGTAAGTACCCACATAACTTATTAAATAACATAGGCATAGATAGTTTACTAGGTAGGTATAAACATAGACTTAATAGGTACCTATAAGGCCTAGTAAACTATAACCTACAAGTTACCTAGGTAGATGCATTTATTAATAGATACCTCCTACCTACTTAGGCTACCCTATCTATAACCTACCTATTTATGTAAATAAAATAAAAAAATTCAAGTTCATTTGGTATAATATGCATGTTAAAATAAATTCATGAAAATTGATTACAATACATTGATCTAATCTCATGTTTATTATAAATATGTTGTCCAAGAAAATCACCTTTTAGGTTGGTGGTGCAATGGGTAAAGACTTGATTCTTCAAGGTGGAGGTGAGGAGTTCAAGTCCCCACATTTGCAACCTAGGCTACCTTGACTATTTAGGTGACCTAATCATGTAGCTTAGGTTGCAAAAGCTATTAGACCACCTAATTTAGGCTACTTGGCCTAGCTTAGGGGCCTAACATAAGGGACTTGGCTTAGCCATTTAAATGACTTGGTTTAATTTAAATGGCCTAGCCTAGGTCTAAGACATAAGGTTGGTAGTTAAATAAATAATTTTTTTGGCATTACTTATTAAGTTTATTAATTAAGTAGGTAAGTAGGTAGGGTAGGTAAGGTAATTAATTAATGTTTTCATATTAATGTTAAGTAAAATAATTTAAATAATATATATTTTTGGCCATTGCCCAAATTATATTATTGTCACAGTGGTTCAATAATAAAAATCAACCAAAAAAACCTAATAAAAATAGTTGAGTCCAAATCAACTTGTCCAAAATGGCACTTTGGTCAACTTGGACATGCGAGCAAAACAACCATATGGGGGGATTTTTTTACTAAAATTCCCAGTCAAAAAAATTGTGATTTCTTCTATGGTTAAACCTAGTTAAGTTAGGTAAATTAAGTAGGTAGTTAGTAGGTTAGTAAACTAGGTAGTAGGTAGTAAGTAGGATAGGTCATAGGTAGGTTAATTAGTTTATTGTGTGATAATGTGATCATGTTTTCATATTAATTAACTAATTAGATAGGTTAGCTAGGTACTCAATTAATTAGTTAGGCTAGATAGTATGTAATAAATAGGATAAGTATTAATAGGAAATAAGTAGGTAGGTAAGCTAAGCAAGAGGTATTTTATTTTGTGGATATGTCATAATTTTTTTGTATTAATTAATAAAATAATTAGTTATGTTAAAAAATTAACTTATTAAATGTAGGCTAGGTAATTAGTTTACTAAATAGGATATGTATTAGTAAGTAGTAGGTAGGTAGGTAAGTTAAGCAAAAGGTATTTTATTTTATGGATATGTCATTTTATTTTTTATTAATTGATTCATTAATTAGTGATGTTAAACAATTAATTTATTAAACGTAAGCTAGGTGGTAATTTATTAGGTAAGCTAGGTAGTAGATAGTAGGTATGTAGCCTAGGTAATATGTAATAAATAGGATAGGTAATAAATAGTGAATGAAAAAAATAAATATTTTATTATGTGGATATATGATAATGTTTTTGTATGGCACAAAGGATGTGATAGTGTTGTAATGTAGTAGTGTTTCCCTTTCATTAAAATTGTCCCATATCTTTTGTTTACAACTTCAAACTTGTAAAATATATAAGTAAGTGAAGGAATGGACTAAATTCATGGTATGCATTGTAAACATGATGCATGTGCCATTTGGGATGAGCAAATGAAAAGGCTTGGCCCAACAAAATAAATAGTATCCTACTTACCTACTTAACCTATGCTAGGTAACCTATTTTACCCTAACTTAACCTAGAATAGATTACCTATTTTAGTTTAGCCTTAGATAGATTATAATTAATTAATTATTATACCTATTAGATTTAACTACTATAATTATAATAATATGTATTTTTTGAACAAATGTATAATTGCCACGTGTTTTATGGCCATTGGCTTTTTAAATTACCATGTGGTTAAATGCTAAACACCCATCCATAGCACATTTGGTAGCATGTAGTTGCAAATGTAGTCACAAATTAAGGTTTAATGTCATACTAAGGATCATCTATGGCAATGGATGAGAAATTCTGGCCTAGTAGTAAGGTTTGTGAATACACTATCAACTTCATGTCCATGTCATGTCTTTTGTGATTGACTATTTTATAGCACTTGTCCAAAGTAACTAGGCTATTTTTAGTCACATGTGTCCATTAAAACTACAAATGAGTCACCAATTTAGTTGTTTATTTTCAAATTTCTTCTAGTGTTTTTTCTAATGATAGTTTTGAATCGAGATCACATGTACTATAAATTTTGTGATCATTTAACTATTCATATTTTATGAATGATTATGGATTTGAATAAATCAAATGTTTGTCCACTAGTTCATTATATTTACACTCAAATTATATTTACTTTTCATTATCCTTGGTTGATATAATTTTGAACTCACTAGTTTTTAAAACAAAAAATCAATCATTCCCAAAAAAAATTTAAAATTTCAAGATGGTTTTGAAATGTTGATCAAGTTTTTCATTAAAATGCCAAAACAGGGCAAATATGACTACACCCATGACTAGGTTTGTAGTCGTAAATGGCATTCATGACTACATGACTATGTAGTCCATATGGACATGTCGCTTATCCATTAGTCGTATTTTTGTCCTAGTCATAAATGCCATCGCAAATATTATATATTCATTTCAATTTAATCTAACCATTTGGTTGGTAGGTAGGAATAGGTAGGTACATAGGTAAGCATAGGTAGGTAAGTAGGTAGGTAAACATGGGTAGGTAGGTAAATAGGATCCTATTTATTTTTTGGTGACAAGCCTTTTTTATTGGCTCATCACAAGTATTATTTGCACTTTGAATATATTTGGTGCATATATTGTGTGTAGACCAATACTTTTTCACCTAGTCATATACTTTCCAAAGTTGACCTTGTTGACAAAAGATATGGAATAAATTTACAACATTATTGCACATCATCCTTTGTCACATACAAAAGTACCCAATTTTGACCATTATTATCTTTTTCATACTTTGTCCAAATGAAAAGAAATAAATTTTATTCTTAAATTTTATTCCAAGATCTAGACATCTATTAAAGAATTTTTTTTAAAATATCAAGTAATTTGACTGAAAATGGATTTGAATCTTCACTATTTCACACATTTGAACAATAATGATATCTTAAAGATTTTTTTTTCCATAAAACAATTTGTAAATAAACATATTTAAAATCAACATGGTTTTTTTGGTATATATATATATATATATATGAGTCCTACCTACCTACTCGTCTATAGGTAGGTAAGTAGGTAGGGTTATGAATAGGGTATATATATATATATATAAAATATTTTCCCACCTTTTAAAATATAATGAATCAATAAAAATGGCATAAATGTTGTACCTATTACCATGTGTTATATTTATTTGAAATTTTAAAAAATATTTTAAAATAAAATATGTTATCTATGAAACATATAATATTATTTTCAACATTTGAAAATTTTATACAAAGTAATAAAATTATTTAAATGTCATAATATTAATTTATACACATATTTTTTTGAATGTTATAATTTTTTATCAAAATTTATTATTAGTAAATTTTTATCATTTTTTCAATTCATTAAATGTGATATATATATATAATTTTTAAAAGTTCCAAGTTGTATGACCAAATATTTTGATAAATTACTAAAGATCAAATTTTATATTCTTTGCTACCCATCACATAGAAACATGAAAAACAATGTCATTTTGGGGATGTGGATTTCTTTTGAAATTCATTGGATATAACTATTAAGAAAAGATTTCATTATTTAATGTCAATTTTTTAATAAAAAATTCATTTAAATAAACCTTTGAATAAAAGTTTCAACTTAAATGTTTTAATTATATTTTAACATCAGTTTTTTTATTTAATTTTATGGTTTCAAGAACTTTGGCAATTTATTTTCCATTTTTGGGGGATTTTTTTTATTTAAAGAAAAAATCCCCAAAATTTGTTTTAGCCATCATCTTGAAATTCACATTAAATAATTAGTGACTTTAAGGGAAACGTTTAAAATTTTTTAAAGTATTAGTTATTTACTTGTGCAATAATTATGTATTTGATCAATTACAAGTTTATAATATGCTTACTAGGAATGTATGTGTACCTTCTAGTTTTTTTCCCTTTTAATTATTTTTAATGTTTGAAATTGTATATTATTAAAAAACTATATGGTGTTCATGAAGAAGATTTTTAATCATGTATTCTATCCATGAAAAATTTTAGTCATGTAGTCATATCCATGGTTACAAAAATATGATTAGGCACAAAAACATGGCATATATGACTAGAAATGGTCACTAGTCATATTTGTCATAGTCAGAAATGTTAAGTTTTGGCGTAGTGCATTGACCCAACAAAAAAATTGATCAAAACAAACATTACACTTCAAAGAGTATGTATTTAAGTACTTCATGACATTTACAATTTGCTATGAAATGAAGTCAAAATACCATAGTAGTGCTCATGTACCTTGAATATGAATTTTTTAAAATTCAATTTGATGGTATCATATTCATACCAAACTTACTTTTTAAATATGCATACCTTACCATGTGATACTTACATTCATATCCATATCAAATTGGTATGAATAAGGGTGATATTCATACCAATTTCATACCACCAATCTAGTACTGATAAGTATATGTACTACTACAACATTAGTTATTTACATTTTTTTCTTTTTCTCAACAAACTTGCCATTATAATAGCAAAGGCATTTTGATCAATCACAAAAATTGTGGAAACCATGGGCATTTAAATTGGTTCAAGCAAATTTTTTAACCAATCTCACATCAAAGTCTTTTCCTTTTGGCTAAAACCAACAAAATCATGAAAGATGATAAAACCATGTTATTTGGTTAGCAAATTTGGACACCAAATGAAATTTCAAAAGAAGGCAATCTAAAACATTTAGCTAGATTTCTAGTTGTCATTCACAAATTCATCCTTAGTTCAAATCAAAATTTATTTCAAAGTCCTACATCAATTTGACTTGTCTCTAAGTCCTAAAACCAATACATTAAAAACATCTACAAGGTTGCAATTGAAACACAAGGTGTCACAAAACCTCCTTCCTTGCTTGTATTAATCACATGTGGGTTTAGTCAAGGATATGTCCACAAGCCATGTGTCATGTAATGGAAAGAAATTATAATGTTATTATTTATAGGTGCATAAGAATGTGAAGTATGTCTTACAAAGTTGGTCATGCATCACAAACATGCATGGTTTGGGATAAATATTTGGTGAATAATTTAGTTAGTAATCATAGATGATAACGACTAGAAAATACCCATAACTTGCAACAAATGGGTTTGTTATATGTTATGGACAACATTATCAACAAAAAAATCATAGTACACCATTGCATTCATGAAATTGCTTTCATTCAATTTTTATTTTGAACTTTTTTCTTTCCTTAACAAGTTATAATGACCATTTTTCCCCTACTAGGTTAAGAGACCATCTAAAGCAATTCAAATGGACCATTATAATGTGAGAGGTCTCAAAAGGGTGAATATCACGATTAAAGAAGCTAAGGCGCCAAGGTAAAGGTCCTCCTCCAAGGATTGCACATGACACATGTCGTTTCAACATTGATTTGTAACTTAAAGTTTTGTCTTTTGGATACCCCATTTAACACTACATTTTAGATATAAATAAATTTTGACTACAAATTTATTTTATATCATGTATATTATGCATTCATGCCCTTTATCACATATATATGAGCAATTTTTGTTAAAGTCACATTTTCAAACTCCAAAATTTTTAGGATCAAAAACACTTTTGACCCAAATTTGTTAAAATGGGTTATAAAAATAATTTTCATTAGTTCAAGTTTTTTTTCCCTTTTAATCATCAATGTTAAGATCCTTTTCAATTTTCAAAAGGATTGGTGCACAGTTCATAGAAAAAATGACGTTTGAAAAAAACAAAGACTTAAGGTTTGAATGCTTTGAAAACTTTGCAATTAATGGAAAATACTCCCAAAAAAATTATAACAATCCAAATTATTATCCTTCCCTTTGATATTTCAAACATACAAAAATATAGTTTTAAGGAATGTCCATTCACTTGGGTGGTTCCTTTGATTGTGATTTTACCCAAAAGGCATCAATCCATCTTAGGAGTGTGGAAAATAGTTCACATCTTACAAAATGACCATACCTTTGATTTCAATACCTTGTGTCATTTTGTTTTTGTACATTAGTTGCACACAATTTCTCCCACCAAGAATATTCAATTCTCTCACATTCAACTTTAATTTTTGAATTTGTAAGATGTCATAACTTTTCACTCCATTCCAATAAGTTATGGATATGTATACAATTGAATCCATTTGTTGATTATGAACTTTTTCCCAAGGTTTCAAGTTCTAATTACCATATGGATTTACATAACAACAAAATTGAACTAGGTAATTAGATATCCCACATGGGCTGCTACCATTTTTGCAACATGCCTATTGATTCACATTTGGGGATTTTGAAAACACCCAATTGAGTAAAACAAAATCATGAAAAATGCAACACATTTTTAAAAATTTTTAATAAGTTGACAAAGAATCAATTTATTTTGTGAATCTTGTTTGAATATTGCATTGAACCCATATGATGTTAAAATTTCATACTAAAATGATTTACATCATTAAATTGTACCATGTTTTAGTTATAAGCCCACATGACACGTGCCCAAAGGCATGTCAAGTGGTATGGGTGGTATTTCCCAATTGTATAGCATTAGAATTCATGAGGCATGTTTTGTAACTTTCCATGATTGAAAGGTTGAGTTTTTTGGAATGATTTAAACAACTTGATAGTCTTCACAAACAACTCTCCTCACCTCAATTGCACAAAACAAACAAAGATGAAAAAAATGCAATTGTTGCCAAAAATTGGTCATGAAGGCAACAATTGCATTTTTGGCAACAATGCAAACTCTAGGCTATTTCACCATAGCCTAGAATTCACATATATTATATGCAATGGGGAGTACATGTCAATGGCATTTTCTCAAAGTCCCCAATTGAGACATTTTGTTGTTCTACAACTCCCAAAAAATGCATTTTTTTTTTGCATGCAGAAACAATATTTTGTAACCCTTGAAAAGAATTGAATTTTAATGCCATATTAAGCTCCTAAATTGGACATAATTTTATCCCCAAAAATGACATTTATGTGGGTAGGATTCATTTTAATAGATTTTGTTCTGGCCTTCCAAACCTTTGTAACTCTTAAGAAATTCATAATTCAGTTTGGAGATGTTTTACCTTTTGACCCTTCAAACCTCATTTTAAACAATTAAGACTCCTTGCAAATTGCAACTCCCAAAGTGGGAATGCAATATGGGATCTTGAGAGGTTTTTTCCTTTGTTTCCACACACTTTCCATTTTGAGTGGCATAATGTATCATTCTCCTTAGCTTGCACCATGTTTTGGACTCATGTTTAGGCTGATTCCTTACTTGATTTAATTATATGAATATCATTTCTTTATCATGCTCCTACATTAAAAAATAAATCAATGGCCACATTGAGTTTATATGGGACTTGTTGGAAGCTCTATTTCTCATGCATTGTTCTTTTTAGATTGAGTTTTTAATTCATTATTGGTCTTGAAAATTCTCTCCCCAACTTTTGAAGCTACAACCTTAAGGAAAAGACTATGCCACCACATCTAAATTTCAACATCCACTTCAAACATAGTCTTAAATGATTAGTCATTTACAATTATGAAATGACAACATGCTAAAAAAAATGTAAGCCCATGAAAAATAAAACATATGACTTTTTTTCAATCTATAAATGAGCACACAACCTAGGTGTATGATCAATTAGGTGATGTGGCAAATTTGGATTAAGGGAATGAATCAAAGGTCTAAGGTTTAATGATCATTTGTTTAAATTTATTATTTATCTTTACTTTCGTGATTACACTATGATATAGGTTGCATTAACTTCATCTCACAACATAATGTTAATATTGAATTTCCACAAATAGATTAAACAAATGGTACCCCTTGCAACCATTTGTGACTTGGTGCACAAGGTTCCTTCCATGTTGATTGTTTTAATTATTGTTATTGCAAATTAATTGTCAAGTCAATTTTCTCACATCCCAAGTTGTAAGATATGTGCTAATTCAAAAGTGAGGTCTTCAACCTTGTAATCTCATGACGTGTAATGATAATGTTAGTCTATCCTTTATTATGTTGCTTGTCTAGTTACCACCATCTTTCACTTTAAGTTACGTAATTGATTACCAATTGAACAATCGATAATTTGAACTTAAGGTTTGAAGGGAAAAAAACTACACCATTTAAATGTATTATATAGCTTGATGTAAATGACCATGTGATTAGTTGTCAATATAAATTGACTCATTATGACAAATCATACATGATGAATAATGGATGGTTATAAAAATTTGAAGATTTTATTTTGAATTAGTTAAAAGACAACCACATATGTCCATGTAAAACCACATTTGCATCCTTATTTTGATTCTCAAATGCTTGTTCATTGTTCCTGTGTTGGGTGAAGGCACACTAAGGTGGTTAAGTTTTGGTAGATTAGAATCCCTTTTCAAAGTCCCTTTCTAGTGTAGTTGAAAATTGGCTTCAAATATGAATGTTTAGAAAATGATTTAAACTAATTTTTGGTTAGATGACACATGCATTTTAAATTATGTGTATTTGAAAAAAATCAACATTAATTTTTATTTTTTTTGCATTTAACATTAGTTTACATCTAAATGTTTTATATGTGTTTGGCAACATATGAAATAATGTTCATTTACTTGTCCTTACGCTTGTAGCTTCAAAATGTTTTGAGTTTTTTTTTTTGAATTATTAAAATTTTCGATAATGTATATGGTATAATTGGGTAAAAGCACATTACAATGAGCTTTTTAAGATGTCACAAAGGCACAATGTTTTGGGTTGGACACATATTATTACATAAAACCCATATTCAAGTTGAGAATTCCAACAAAATGGACTCAAATAAGTGAAATTCATTTCTTTGTTTTTCTTACTTTCAAATAATTACACCAAAAACATTAATTTTCAATGAAATATGAACTTTGCCATCTAGGCAATTCTGGGGTCACAATCCATTAAAATAAATAAATTATGGACTTATTACTTATAATGAAATTGAAGATTTTTTCACAATTTTGGGATATGTTATAATTTCAAGGGTTATGACATTTAGGAATAAAGAGTTTGGAAAATATGTGGTATGTGATGGACTTTATAATTCCTTATTGTGTGTAATAATTTTATTATTATTTTAATGTCCATCACATATCCAAAAGGATTTTTTCATGTTACCAATACTAAGTAGAGGTGTTCAAAAGGTTGAAAGTAGGGCATCATTAACTTGGACATGGAAAAAGATGTTAACATTAACATCATTTCAAGGTTTTTGTGTTTTTGTCCAATTTTTTGTGTTTAAAAATACATTTAAAAAACTCCCAAAAGTGGATTTTGCAATGGCCATTTCTGGTACACCCTTGCGTGCTTTCACCCAATGTTCATGGCATTTGATATCTAACAACAACAATTTATGTTCAAATTTGGTGCAATTGGCACAATTTATTAGTCCATAGTTGATTACTTTACCATATTATTTAATTATCATGACTAAGACTAAATGTTATTTTTCAATCATCTTCAAGGCATTACTTTATGCACCAAAATAAAAAATTGAACCATCCTTATGTTTATTACAACTTATAAAACTCATTGGTCGTTCCAAACTTAAAATATAATATGAAAGAACAACATAGTCCATGGTTCAATTTTGTGAATTGTAGTCCTTTGCAATGTGACATTCTTTTTAGAGTACCTTAATTGTGATTGTAGCCATTTTAAACCTAATAAGTAAAAGAAAGGATAGACAATAGTGGAGGAGATCCTTTGACTCAACTTAGGCTTTGTAAGACATGATTTCAAAATTTTTAGAAACCATGCATGTTTGGCTTGTTTTTGGGGTTTGCAAACTTCGATATTTTTTGTTTGGAAAAATTCAACACAAATTGAAATATTGGTTTTTAAAAAAATTATTGTTAGTTGGGAGAGTGGTGGTGGTCAATATTATACTTTTGTCCACAATAGTGTATTTTGTTGACATTTGGATAAGGACCAAGAAAGGGATAAATCAAATGAAGTAGTTATTGTCCAACTACCTTTGGGTTAGGTCATCACAAAATTGTCATTAGTGCATTCCTTGGTGTTAATGTTATATATGATAAAAAAAGGAAGGTGGGTTAAGGCTTGTTGACCCAACTGAAAGCATAAATGGATGAAAGCATGGTCAAAGAAGCCAAAGGTGCTAAGGTAAAAGTCATTTTCCAAGGATTGCACATGACACATGTCATTTTTGTGTTGCTTTATAATTTTAAATTTTGTTTTCTAGGTACCCCTTTAGCACTGCATTTTAAATATAAATATATTTTGACTACAAATTGATTTTAGATCATATATATTATGTATTCATGCCCTCTATCACATAAACATGAACCACTTGTGTTAAAAACACATTTTCAAAGTCCATAAAACACTTTTGAACCGAATGTGCTCAAATTGATTATAAAAAAAAATTTCACCAGTTCAAGTCCTTTTACCTTTCTAATCATCAATGTTAAAATCCTATTCAATTTCCAAAAAAAATGGTGCACATTTGGTAGAAAGAAAATACATAACTTGAAAAAAATAGGGACTATTTTTGAGGTTTGAATGCTAAATGAACATGCAAATTTTCTTTTTGATTTGTGTCAAACTTTGGGCATGTAAACTTTGCAATTAATGAAAAGTATCCCAAAAAAAAAAATAACAATCCAAACTATTATGTTTAATTTGGGATCTTTCAAACATATGAAAATGGAGTTTTAAAGAATGTCCATTCATTTGGGTGGCTCCTTTGACTATGTTTTTACCCATATGCATTATTATCCTAGCTGGTCTTTCATGTTCTAAAACTTGTTGAGTCCAATTTGTAGTGCTTGATTGAAATGTAACATCTAAAAAATATCAATTGAATAGGCAAGGGAAATTGACCCCTAGGTTAGAGTGGTGCATGTAAATGGAACACAAGAAACTCTAGGTTTTGCAATATGGAATTGCATTGGTAGAACATGGTCCAAAAGTGTGAATGAAGTGAAGCATAGGAATGCCAACACACTTGCATACATTTTGACCTCAATTTTTTGGAGGAATTCAATTGTGTAGATAGGTGAAGAAGGATTTTCTAAAAGAAGGTCTACATTTGGTTACTTTCAAGGGGTTCGGGTACATTTAATGATGTTTGATCATCTAAAGGCCACAAGGGGTTGATGTAAGCTAAGGTGTTTCATTATTCATAACATAATGTTATTGATTTTTGTGATATGAATGTAAATGTAATGGTTAATTTTTATTTTACATGTCATATTTTTTCAATAGTGACTAAACTTGAGATTATTAACTCAATGAGTATACATATGATGTAAGTTTGTATTATGCAAAAATAATAAAATTAAAAGATCTATGGACATATAAAGTGAAGTAAATGGATTGTGCACCATGATAGTAGGTTTTTTATATGAACATACATGGTTCAATGATTGATATTATGATTTTTAGGGACTCCATTTTAGTTAGACAATATATCAATAAAATCAAGATTTAAAGATTTTTTAGCATGTCAATTGTAAGTTAATATTCTTAATGAACTTTTTGTTCTCTTTTCTCAGTGTTTAAAATTTGGGTCTTTTCATAAGTCAATATCAGTATGGAAATTATTCATTTTATGTTGGGATTCTACACACACATATAAAACATTTTTTTCTAGTTGAGCCCAAGTAATAGATAGAACAATTATTTGGATTAAGTGTTATTCAACTATATAGTCCTTCTAGGGTTAAAAAAATTTAGAAAGGAAATGAAATTTGGGTGATGTTTTTTTCTGTGATAGTGAACCACCTTAGCTTGCACTCACCCCAAGTTCAAGTTGTTGGAAGCGATGAAAAGGAAATTCAACATATCTATCAATGAAAACTTGGAGTATAACATAATGATTCGTATATTGGGATAAACCTACGGGGTATGTTGCATTATATTACCCCAAAATTTTGACTACAACCTGTTTGTTTTTCAAATTGGTGCGGTGAATCGGTACTAAATAAACTTGGTAGTATGTTGAACCAGTATAATGTTTTAATTGGTAATGAGTAGAACTAATGATGAATAGAACCGATAATGACAAAGTAGGTGGATAATTCAATACACATTTGAGTTTTGAATATATAGTTATTTATACCAGTTAATATTATTGGAAGATATTTCAATATAAGATAACATTCATACCTTTTCATGGGGGATTGATTTTTGTTTTCCTATTATCTTTTTTCAAACTTGTAATGGAATGAAACATTTCATTTTTCAGTTTTATTTATTGGTTACAATTGGAGTACACTTATTTAAGAACTATGTGTAGATTTTGTTTTATATGTACCTATTGCCATTTTCTTGAACTTGTTAATTGAGATAGAAAACATAATATTAATTTGATGGGCATATAAAACAACCCATTAACAGTTGGCAACCATGCTTGGGATGAAACTTGTAAGCAATCATGTTTGAAATGTCTAATTTTATAAGAATAATAGGAAATTATGGACCAAATTTCAAAGCTTTCACATTTAAAAATTTCTAGTTACAAATCAAAATAGTGTTTGCTTAATTTATGTGTTTACAACTTTTTGTTTTAGTTTTCACATTTCAGAATAGGTTGTATAATAAAGTATAATCAAAACCTTGTAGAAAAACAAGAAGAACCACAGTTCCAACTAGTGGGAAATGAACGTGTTGATGTTCCCAACATGGAGGCACAACAACTAGTGACGGTTGATTCACATCATCATTAGACTTTAACAAAACATGAGGCAAGAAGAGTACCACAAGTATTTTCAATTGGCTACCATTTGACACAACATTCATTCCAACCATGAAGAATGAGTGCATCAAGAAGGGAACCACAAGTACCTTCAACTAGTTGCCATTTGACATAAGACTCATCCCAACCACGGATAATGAATGCATCAAGAAAGGAACTACAAGTACTTTCAACCGATTGCCATTTGACGTAACATTCATCCCAACCACGGAAAATGAGTGTGTCAAGAAGGGAACCACAAGTACCGTCAACCAGACACTATTTGACACCATAACATTCGTCCCAACCATGGAAAATGAATGCATAAAATGGTGGAAATAAATGATGATGATTTTACTATTAATTGCAAGACAAAAAGGACAATCATCAACATTCAATTATTTCATTCTTGGAGTTGGAATACCAACACAAACAACAACCTATGTTGGTTTACAACCAAGTCCCAACATTGATTTGGTAACCATTGATTCGAAGATGGAACAGATCCAACTCATCAATAGGTTGGAACAATTTCATTACATTAAATGAATATATTTCAATCAAATAATTTCCATGTCACATTTGAAACCTAGTGTTTAGCCAATAGTCATAAATGAAATGGTTGAATGAATTATCAACCCACCTGTTGTAGAAGAAAAATTCAACATAAAATCTTAGAGCTAACATTTCAAAGATGAAATGTAGTTATGAAAGGGGGGTAATGTTAACCATGGCCAAAATTTTCTTTGGACTAGTACTTTGATGGACAAGTAATCGGTAGTTGATGAACTAGTAGTAATGATAGTAGAACCAATAGTAACATCACTAGTGATAAATTTAGTCAATGACACATGTTCAACCAATAGTTGACAAAACATGTGGTTGCCAAAACAGGCAATTAACATAACATGTAGCAAAATTTTGAAAATTTAAATGTTTATAACAATTAATTTATTAATTATTATTGGTTGATTCAAATGAGGTGTTTTATTAGCAATTATGATTGTTTCTTACAATTTTACTAGTTAATTATTACTAGTTCATTAGAAAGAGGTGTTTTGTTAGCTAATTATTGTTTAGGTAACTCGCACGAAACATTTAAAATTCAAACTTAAAGTATAAAGGAAGGTGATGGTAGAACATGAAAGACATCAGTTTTCTATCTTTCATACTTACTTTCTAAAATTTTAATGTATAAATTTGGAACTTTGATTTTTAAATACATTTTAATATTTTCATGATGAATTAAATCACATGTTAACATCGAGTAGTTTGTACCTATTTAGAATTTAAGAAAGAAGATTTGCATCAAATGGGAAAAAACAAATTCCCATTAACACATTCAAAAAAGGGGGCTTGCTTTATCAATGAATGGTTAAGAATATTTGAAGGTAACAATTTACTATCCTCATTTGCATTTTAAGTTTTTCAATTTGGAATGCAATAAAGTTGTACAAATCTCAAATATAAATATTGAATGTTATGGAGATTTTATTTGTGAGACAACAATTAAAGACATTATTTCATAACAATGCTAAGTTTTGCAAGGGTCTTAAAAAAATATGGTAGGTCAGGTGGTACATGTGAAAGTGATACATGTTGCAAAAAGGTTGAAAGAAAATGTGTTTTGGTTATTTTGTGGAAAGGTATAAGAAATGGATTTCAATCTAAGGAGGCATGTGTGGGAAAATGGGGAGGATATGTTGGTCTATTCCTTTGTCTTGGGGTGCAAATTGTTGATGACTACTAAGCTTAAAGTGAACATCATGCATAAAAGATGGGTTAATCTATTGTCCCTAAGGTTCAAGTAAAGGTGGATGGATACCTAACACAAGCATCGAAGCAAAAAAGTAGTTGTAGTGAATGTTTGGAAACTTACGGTTAATTATTTTGTGTTTTAGGATTGCTTGTTATGTGGTGCCATGAAGTAATGGATTACACATAAGTTTTGGGAATGTAATCATGCCCAAAAAACTTGGGAATTTATTAGCAAAATTTTCAATTGACTATTTTATGGATTTCACATGTTCTAGGTAAGCAAGTAGCCCCAATGTAATGGAAGCACAATATTTTTGTTGCAAAGGAACTAAGATGGTTCCACAAAGTAGCAAAAGCATGATCCTTGCTACGAGGCATTATTGGTGATTTGGATTGAAAGGAAAGATGTGGTGTTCAACAAAGAGGGCTAGCATTTTCGAAAAATTCAAGGTTTCGTTTGGAAAGGCTTTCTAGATTGTGGAAATATTGATTGGGGAAGATGTCTTGGTAAAATAAGGAAATCTCCTAATATTGAACTATTGCATATAGTTTTTTCACCTTTGATAAAATGTGGTGTAAGCATTAGGTTATTTGTTCTAGATATGGTAGATAGGTAAAGTGGTTCTTTGATGGCCCCCCTAAGGGTTTCATTAGCCAAGATGTGGGGTTGAACACCTTGGGCATTCTAGTTGTGGTGGTTGTTTTCTTTCTTCTTTGTAATGAAGTTTTTCATTTAATTATCTCGTTTTAAAAAAAAATCTCACAATATTTGGATATATGCATATACACTTGGTCAAATAACCAATGGAATGGGGCATGGTGTTGGATCAACTATTTCCCCAATATTGGTTACAAATGTTGTGCAATTCTTGGTTTTGAAAAAAATTTGGTTGCATCTATAGTGTTAAAAATGTGATGGAACCTCGTGTTTGATAACAATCGCATTGCAAACTAGTGAAGTAAATGGTTATTCATGCAATCAATTCCTTTCATCTCCCACTAGTTGTGGATGCAACATTTGGATTTGAAGGGGGGAGAGTGTCCATTGTGGTCAAGTTGATTGGGTTGCTTGTTTTGTGTGCAATCCTTGTGAGCTTGAGATCAAGTCCATCCATGGTCAAATGGAATTTTTGGGTGTGATTTGGGGATTGCCATTGTTTGTCAAGAATTTAACTTAGGTTTCGCCTTGGTAAACCATTGTGTAAGAAGTAAGTTCTCTCTCTCTCTCTCTATATATATATATATAGGTAAATGGGTAAAAAATAGGTGAGTACTAAGTAAGTAAGTGCATGGTTTATAAATAAGTAAGGGCTGTTTTTACTACCTACCTACCTACTAACAACAACCTACTTGCAAGTTGGTAGGTTGTTAAAAAAGTAACTGAACTAACTAGCATGGTTAACTAGGGAACTGGAACCCAACAGAAAATTGTTCACTTATCCATCCATCTTTCATGATGCACTGGTGCGGGTGCTGGTTCACCTCTGGCCCTCCTTGACTAGTTTTCTCCTTTAGAGAGTTTTCAAACAAGCAATGATTTGTAATGTGGAGAGCTTCTCAATGTTTTCAGACTTGTCCAATTGTCATAACTAGGCCTAGGCTATCAAGTGTTTGTTGGCCTTGCCTTGGCAGGCAAGGATATTGTGTTCACATTTATTATAGAGTATTATAGTAGCTTTAGGGGTTTTGGCCCCTACTAGGTAATAATAAATAATAGGTCTATTTTTCTATGAGCATTTTTTAAAGATTATATTTATGCATGGTGAAATATTTGGAATTCCATTATAATTTTTAATTTTTAATTTTTTTTTTCTTTTGGCCTTAAGATAATTTTAAAAAAAATTGTAAATGGCAGGAGGGCTAGAGTGTGACACACCCCCATACATATATTCTCTTGGAAAATTCCGGTCATCCAAATTCAATGAAAATAATGAGCTTGAGCATGAGTCATTATAAAAGTGAAAGAGAATCAATCCACAAACAAAACACAAACACTTTTTCATTGTATTCCTGTCCCATAGCTAACCACGGTGGTCAGCTATGTAGTAACCATCCACATGCATCTACCTACCTAGTAACCACCAAGTGCTTCACCTACTTACTCCCGTAAATTGTAATCACTTATTACGTCCCTAACCTACTTCTTTACCTGCAATACTTACCCATGTACGGAACTCATGTGAGGCGGAAGTAAGAGGAACTTATACAATATATTATCGAAGTGGAACTTAATTCTAGTGTTGGGAAATTTTGAGGAATTGATATACGGGTAATTTTATGAAATTTATGAAATGCTCTTTTTTTTGGACAATTTTGAATTTTTTAAAAAAATTGTATGGTCAATCCTTGGACATTTCAAAGACAATTCCAAAAACAATCATCTCATTTCCAAGTTTCATTATCTCACTTAAAAAAAAAAAAAAAAAAAACCTTTTTTTTTTTTTTTATTGGTGGAAAGGGAGTGGGGGGGGGGGGGGCGGCGGTTTTACTTTTAACAAAAGAACTACCTAGTAGAGAGAGAGAATCCTTTGTGCCAACTTTGTGCCCATAATGAAAACCACCACCAGAATGACTGTACAAAGAAACAAGGATCCCAGCAGACCAATAGTACCAACTCCCCCTTCTTCTTTTTTGTTATTGGCCTTGCCTTGGTAGGCAAGGATATTGTTGTTGTTTAGATTCATTATAGAGTATAGTAGCTTAAGGGATTTTGGCCTCTAGGTAATGAATAATAGGTCTATTTTATTTTTATATGAGGATTTTTGAAAGATGATAATTTTGGCTTGTGTTGAAACTTGAGATTAGTTCTAGAGTTATGATAATATCTTGAAGGATTTTGGTTTCATTTAGAGGATTTTTTGAAGATTATATTTTTGCATGCTGAAATATTTGAGTTTCCATAATTCTTCTTCTTTTGCCTGAAGATGCTTAATGATGTATGTAAATGGCAAGGCCACATTTGTGTCACACATCCCTTGTTTTCATTTTCATTCTTTGCAGTAATGATATGATACTTTCATTCTTTCTGCAAGTGTGATGATGACTCTCTCTCTCTCTCTCTCACTCTCACTCTGACCACATTATGAGTAATGAGTATATAAACTATGAAACTATAAACCCTTTTTTTTAATATTCCTGGGCTCTCAAATTGCATTGCAAGCTCTCAAATTGCAACACATTATTATTATTATTATTATTACCTTTCAGTTTTGTGCCAGTCAGAAAAATGATCATATCTCAGTGGGATTTGCCCAAAAGCACTGAGTGAGATCCACCCACACAACCCAAGTCTGCTGGGATTCATCCAAATTTGCTGTGTGCAGGTGCCATTATAGCCATTGCTGGGGGAGGACCTGCCCTTCCAATTTCAACTTCATCATAATTGTCACTCAAGAGAGGAGATGTCATAGGCTACTACTACTGTTTAGGGTCAAACTGCTCTTGTCTTGTGAATGAATGTATGTATGAATGAATGATTGTATGTATGTATGTATGTATGTATGTATGTATGTATGTATGTATGTATGTGACTGGAACATTGGAAACATTTTGATTCATGAGGTCTAGTAAATAGGAACCATAGTACCTTTGCCATTTTGGCAAAAAATATTATTATTTGAGCTGAAATTTTAATAAAATCAAAAGTTCAACTATCAAGTTTTGAATCACAAACCTTCCATGACAATGATTTGAAAATTGGAGTAGTCTAAGCACTCTAGATTATTGCATAAGGTCTTGTTTATTATTTTATATAACCATTACCTATTGAAAATTTCATAATTAAAATACCAAGTGCTGAAGTTAAGATTTCGAATTTGATTCATTATTCAGTAGTTTTTTGTCGAAATGGTGAAGGTATTACAATAGTCTACAAAGTTCCAAATGGTGTGGTAGAATCTCTCCCCCCACACTATTGATTACATTACATAATTGTCATTGCTCAAAGCTTGTTAAAGGCCATCCATCACATAACTGCTTCTTGGGGTCCTCCCAATGGCCATTACCCAATACATAGTGTGCACATAGGTGTGACTCTTTAGAGGAAATGAACATCCAAGTAGGATCCAAGTGTCCCCAATTGAAGGGCAATATGATTGACTAATTTTTGTCATTGGAAATTAATTTAAATTTAGATTTAAAAAAAAAAACAATTGGGCTATATCATCAAGGTCAAAGAGCTCACTCCAATGTTGGGTGGGTATCACAAAAAGGAATGGGTATTTGACAATTCTCATATGCCATTCTTCGGAGGTGAAAATCGATAGGTATCATATGAGATGATACATGGATCAATACTAATCACCCTAACAATTTTCTAGTTAGAGGTTTAAAGGTATAAGGGTTTGGAGTTTAGAGTCCCAAAATAAGATTTGTTTTCAAAATCTCCTCAAGGAGAAAGAGAGTCTTAACCAGTAGACCAAATGCCCTCATATGTGAGAGGCTTGATGATTTTTTTAATTAAAAAAATTGTCTAGTCTTAAAAAGGCTTGAATATAAACATCATTATCTTAATAATTGGGTTATAAATTAACATTTTTTTCATTTAAGACAATTTGAAAAATGAGGTTGGTCTTCAAATGTTCTTAAATATTTCAAGAACCAAGGTGGTTTCTAAAAGATACCTAAAGAACCTAAAAACCTTAACCAACAATTTTTAGAGAAAAAATGAAAGCCATCCAACACTAGTTCACATTCGTAAGGTTACATAGTCATGTTCACACTTGGTCCAATGGCAAAAGCCACACTAATATGATCTTATGATGTAAATATGTGCATTTTCCTATTCGAAAACCCACTCAATATCCAATATCTAGCATTTAGAAGTGAGATGAAAAGTTGGATGTGAATTAAAAACAACAAAACAAACACCATTGCATTTTTTCCTTTCAATTCCTTTCAATATTGCAAACCTACAAAGACCCAAAATCCCTTTACATATCACCATTAAAAGGTCAAATTGTCAAACCCATGGATTCGAAAGTTCAATTTCTTTTTTTTAAGGTAGAGAAAATTTGAAACTTGAAAATTCAATTATTTTTTTTTCAAATTTTTGCAATGGACCAAACATTTCACGAAAAATGTTCTAAGAAGTTACCATAAATTCAAACCTTTGAAATTAAAAATGATTTTGGAAGAGGTGGCCACTTGACCGGGGGGGGGGGGGGGGGGGGGG
>Ga0116231_10004883_pt1 | contig 26852 bp, 19 predicted proteins | sample S1TSphgellanicum_2_FD_89695 | JGI IMG/M metagenome (GOLD analysis project Ga0116231, IMG submission 89695) | Host-associated microbial communities from peat moss isolated from Minnesota, USA - S1T2_Fd - Sphagnum magellanicum MG | ecosystem: Host-associated > Plants > Peat moss > Unclassified... | reverse complement strand
AAAAATTACCTACATCTATTGGCCAATTGAATGCACTCCAAGACCTTTATTTGGGGGGGTGTTCGAGCTTGCAAAAATTACCTACATCTATTGGCCAATTGAATGCACTCCAAAAGCTTGATTTGAGGGGGTGTTGGAGGTTGCAAAAATTACCTACATCTATTGCCCAATTGAATGCACTCCAAAAGCTTGATTTGGGGGGGTGTTTGAGGTTGCAAAAATTACCTACATCTATTGGCCAATTGAATGCACTACAAAAGCTTGATTTGAGGGGGTGTTCGATGTTGCAAGAATTACCTACATCTATTGGCCAATTGAATGCACTCCAAAACCTTGAATTGAACGATTGTTCAAGCTTGCAAGAATTACCTACATCTATTGGCCAATTGAATACACTCCAAAACCTTTATTTGGGGGGGTGTTTGAGCTTGCAAAAATTACCTACATCTATTGGCCAATTGAATGCACTCCAAAACCTTTGTTTGTGCGGGTGCTCAAATTTGCAAGAATTACCTACATCTATTGGCCAATTGAATGCACTTCAAAACTTTCATTTGGAAAACTGTTCGACTTTGCAAGAATTACCTACATCTATTGGCCTATTGAATGCACTCCAAAACCTTGGTTTGAACGATTGTTCAAGCTTACAAGAATTACCTACATCTATTGGCCAATTGAATGCACTCCAAAACCTTGAATTGGGGGGGTGTTTGAGCTTGCAAGAATTACCTACATCTATTGGCCAATTGAATGCACTCCAAAACCTTGATTTGGGGGGGTGTTCTAGCTTGCAAGAATTACCTACATCTATTGGCCAATTGAATGCACTCCAAAACCTTGATTTGGGGGGGTGTTCTAGCTTGCAAGAATTACCTACATCTATTGGCCAATTGAATGCACTCCAAGAGCTTAATTTATCATTGTGCTCAAGTTTACAAGAATTACCTACATCTATAGGCCAATTGAATGCATTCCAAAAGCTTGATTTGAGGGGGTGTTCTAGCTTGCAAGAATTACCTACATCTATTGGCCAATTGAATGCACTCCAAAAGTTTAATTTGGGGGGGTGTTGGAGGTTGCAAGAATTACCTACATCTATTGGCCAATTGAATGCACTCCAAAAGCTTTATTTGGGGGGGTGTTCCAGCTTGCAAAAATTACCTACATCTATTGGCCAATTGAATGTGCTCCAAGACCTTTATTTGGGGGGGTGTTCAAGGTTGCAAAAATTACCTACATCTATTGGCCAATTGAATGCACTCCAAAAGCTTGATTTGTGGGGGTGTTCGAGGTTGCAAGAATTACCTACATCTATTGGCCAATTGAATGCACTCCAAGAGCTCAATTTATCATCGTGCTCAAGTTTACAAGAATTACCTACATCTATTGGCCAATTGAATGCACTCCAAAAGCTTGATTTGAGGGGGTGTTCCAGCTTGCAAGAATTACCTACATCTATTGGCCAATTGAATGCATTCCAAGAGCTTAATTTATCATCGTGCTCAAGTTTACAAGAATTACCTATGTCTATTGGCCAATTGAATGCACTCCAAAACCTCTATTTGTGGGGGTGTTCGAAGTTGCAAGAATTACCTACATCTATTGGCCAATTGAATGCACTCCAAAAGCTTGATTTGAACGGGTGTTTGAGCTTGCAAGAATTACCTACATCTATTGGCCAATTGAATGCACTCCAAAAGCTTGATTTGAATGGGTGTTCCAGCTTGCAAGAATTACCTACATCTATTGGCCAATTGAATGCACTCCAAGAGCTTAATTTATCATCGTGCTCAAGTTTACAAAAATTACCTACATCTATTGGCCAATTGAATGCACTCCAAAACCTTGATTTGAGGGGGTGTGCCAGCTTGCAAGAATTACCTACATCTATTGGCCAATTGAATGCACTACAAAACCTTTATTTGTGGGGGTGTTCCAGCTTGCAAGAATTACCTACATCTATTGGCCAATTGAATGCACTCCAAAACCTTTATTTGGGGGAATGTTCCAGCTTGCAAGAATTACCTACATCTATTGGCCAATTGAATGCACTCCAAAACCTTTATTTGGGGGGGTGTTTGAGGTTGGAAGAATTACCTACATCTATTGGCCAATTGAATGCACTCCAAAACCTTCATTTGTGGGGGTGTTTGAGGTTGCAAGAATTACCTACATCTATTGGCCAATTGAATGCACTCCAAAACCTTTATTTGGGGGAGTGTTCTAGCTTGCAAGAATTACCTACATCTATTGGCCAATTGAATGCACTCCAAGACCTTTATTTGGGGGGGTGTTCTAGCTTGCAAAAATTACCTACATCTATTGGCCAATTGAATGCACTCCGAAAGCTTTATTTGTGGGGGTGTTCCATCTTGCAAAAGTTACCTACATCTATTGGCCAATTGAATGCACTCCAAAAGCTTGATTTGAGGGGGTGTTCCAGCTTGCAAGAATTACCTACATCTATTGGCCAATTGAATGCACTCCAAAACCTTGATTTGGGGGGTGTTTGAGCTTGCAAGAATTACCTACATCTATTGGCCAATTGAATGCACTCCAAAAGCTTAATTTGGGGGGGTGTTCGAGGTTGCAAGAATTACCTACATCTATTGGCCAATTAAATGCACTCCAAAAGCTTGATTTGGGGGGGTGTTTGAGCTTGCAAGAATTACCTACATCTATTGGCCAATTGAATGCACTCCAAAACCTTTATTTGAAGGAATGTTTTAGCTTGCAAGATTTACCTACATCTATTGGCCAATTGAATGCGCTCCAAAACCTTTATTTGGGGGTGTGTTCAAGGTTGTAAAAATTACCTACATCTATTGGCCAATTACATGCACTCCAAAACCTTCATTTGAATGATTGTTCAAGTTTGCAAGAATTACCTACATCTATTGGTCAATTTATTGCATTGCAAGAGTTTAATGTATCAAGGTGTTATAGTTTACAAGAATTACCTACATCTATTGGCCAATTGAATGCACTTCAAAAGCTTCATTTATTAGGGTGTTCAAATTTGCAAAAATTACCTATGTATATTGGTCAATTGAATGCATTCCAAAGCTTCATTTATGGACATGTTTGAACTTGCAATAATTACTTACATCTATCAAGGTGAATTGGATGCATTCCAAAAGCTTCATTTGTTGAGTGAATGGAAATTATAATTTATGGGATTTTAAGCGAAATTAGAATTATATATAGTGTTGAGAGGAATAACATGTAATATTTCAGTAATTTTGAATTATTTTACAAAATGTATAAAATTGATTTGGGTTTCAAAATTAAAATATTTTATTAAAAAAATGAATATTCAATTGATTTGTACTTGTGCTTCTACGTTGTAATGTACACCAATAATTCTATAAAATATTTTATAAAACTTTTATTTGACAACATTTTTAAAAAAATTAAATCTATTTTCTAAATTCAACTTATTGTTGTCAAATGAGTAATAATATATTTAGCCCAAGCACTTTTTTAAAAGAACATTTTATAACCTAAAAAATTCATTATCATCAACACTATCATAACATAATGTATAAATGAATAAATTTTTTAAATCATATGATGTAAACTCCATGACTTCAAAAACATTTGAAAGTTTTAATGACAAAGATTGTTCTTTATGGTTGCTTTTTTATTTGTGTAAAATTTCAAGGACGAATTTTCATTATAATTAGTACTTTGTAATCTTTTTATTATGATTATAGTGATGCTTAGAAGCCCTACAAATCAAAATAATATTTCATTGAACAATTCAATCATTAATATGTGCACCAATTCCACAACATATATAATGATAGGTTTGGATATAAACCATCATTTGTTGCAACTTTTCAAGGTTCATTCCCAATTAGGGTTCCAAAAAACAATGTTTAACTTTTAAAAGACTTTCAAGTCCAACTTTGGATTTTTGTTTTATTTAAATGATAACAATTACAGTGGATTTTGTACTGTAATAGATAAAATGATGATATAAATATTTAAAAATAGTTTGGATATCATGTAAATGTCTTTTTGAGATCCTTAAATTGAGTATATTAAAATTATTTTAATTTCATTTTTAATAATGAAAATGAATGTATAAAATCATACAAATTGATTTCCAACTTTTTGTACAAGAAAGACATGTTTTGCATAAAACACATACATGTTCATTGGGTAAACTTGATGAAAAAAAATCATATCAAAATTTCAAAGGCTGGAAATTTTGAACCAAATGGTTGCAAGGGTTAAAAAAAATTTATACAAATGTCCTAGTTGTTTGTATTCATGAAATTCAAATTTCTAGCTTTAAGCACATGTCGTATGTGTATGAAATAATTATGCAAAAAAACATGTTTTTATGTCCATAGAAGTTCATTTTGATAATTTATACAATTTTACTTGAAAACCAAAATATTGATGCACAATCATGAGAAAAATCACCAACACCACATGAATTATCTTATGTTGGAATATTCAAATTTTCTCATTCAAATTTGTTTCATGTAAATGTCATTTTAAAAAAGTAACCCTAAAAAAATGTTGGACTTTTTATTCCTTTTTTTGGAACTCAAATTGTGAATGAACCTTTCATTAAAAAATATCTTCCAAATGTCCACCATCATGCATCAAACTTGAACAAATGTTGAAATTTGTCAAATTTGTGATAGTTTTTTGTTTACATTATATACATACCTTACATTCATCTTGTCCAAATGTTTGAGCTTGTAAAAACTATGTGTATCTATTGGCCAATTAAGTGTAATCTAGGAAGTTTATTTGTGAGGGTGTTTTCCAGCTTGTAATAAGAACTATATGTATGTATATTGGTTAATTGAGTGCACTTCAAGAACATTTGTGGGGTGTTTGAGCTTGTAATAATTAAATGTATGTTTATTGGCCAATTGAATGCACTCCAAGAGCTTCATTTATGGGTGTGTTTGAGCTTGCAAGAGTCAAATGTATGTCTATTGACTAATTGAATGGATTCCAAGATATTCATTTTTGGGGTGTTTGAATTTGCAAGAATTAATTGTACATCTATTGGTGTCATGGGCATAAAGACAACCAAGACAATAAGATTTCCCAAGGACATGAACAAAGGTTGGCTTAATTTTAAATCCCAAGTCATGAAACAAAAACACATGTGCAAGATAAGATTTCAATAAAAATTTATTACAATAACAAAAAAAAGATGTTGTGACTAGAAAATGTACCCAAAATTAATGTTGAATATATTGAAGGTAATGGGGAATTCTACTTCTATTTATACCCATTGGGCACCTAGTTCAAAAAAAAATTGCAAAAAACTTCCAACCTACATGTGGCCCATGTTGACCCATGTGCACCCATGAGCACCCATGTGTGAATTATGAGTGAATTAAAATTCAACTAAAAATGAATTGAAAGTTAACTAAAAATTAACTAAAAATGAAGTAAGAATAATTAGAAATGAACTAAGACTTAATGAAAAATGAACTAAGAGTTAATTTAAAAATAACTAAAAGTGAATTGAAACTTAATTAAAAGTTAATTGAAAGTGAACTAAAACTAAATTAAGAGTTAGGTGCAATTTCATTACCAGTCATGGATGAACATTCATATGAATGAATTTCATGGCATTGGCATCTATGGCATCATTTCCCCTTCTAGTGACAAGTTCCACGAGGAACGAACTTGGGCTTGTTTGGATATTGTTGATGAAACTCATGAACCTTCTTCATGGCATTTGATAAGTTTTTTATTGACTTCCAAATGTATCCATTCACATCATACCCATGCCAATGAACTAGATATTAAATTTAATGATTATCAATCCTTGAATCCAAAATGTCATCCATTTCATATTCTTGTTCACCATCCATTTCAATAGGTGGAAAAGGATCATGAATTCTTCTTGGATTGGTAGATACATGGTAAGGTTCCAATAAGGAAACATGAAACATAACATGGATTTTCATAAACTTATAAATTTAAGTTGGAAAACCACAACATTGATTTGTTTGCAAATGAAGAATGGACCTAGCCTTTGATGATCTAACTTTTTTGATAGCCTTATTGTTTTGATATGTTGTCATTGAAGCCAAACTTGGTCCTCGACCTTGAAGCTAGGTTGTTTTTTCCAATGTTCATCAACATTTTCCTTGTATTGCTTTTGTGTTTTTTCAAAGTTAAATAGAAGTTGAATTCGAACATTCATTAACCACATGGCTTGATCTTCAATTGCTATATTTATGACTTTGTTCAAACATTGAATGTCAAACTTGGGATGTAAACCATGATTTGCATTTTTTTAAATGTTTGTTGATTTGATGAATGCATTATGTTGTTATAGGCAATTTTGCCCTGGCTAAAGGTTTTGACCAATTATTTTAATGATAACCGATTGTGCATCGTAAATACTATTCCAATATTTGATTGATTCATTTTGTTTGCCCATTCATCTAGGGGTGGAAAGTTGATGAAAACTTCACCTTCATACTTAAAAGGTCAAAGAGTCGCTTTCAGAACTTAGATGCAAACTAAGGTTCATGATAAAAAATGATATCCTTAAAATGATCATGATATCGAAAAACATGATTAAAGACTAACGTAGTTGTTCCTTCGCTAGTTATTATTTTGGTATAAGGAATGAAATGAATTGTCTTCATCAAACAGTCCACCACCACCAAGATGGAGTTATAAGAATTAGAAGGTGGAAAACCTATGATGAAATCCATAAAAATTAAAAATGACAAGGATGCATGGATCGACAATGGTTGAAGGAAACTAGAGAACGATGATAAGGATTTTTTGTTTGAACACAAACATTGCAAGATTTGACAAACTCCTTCACATATTCCAAAGTTGTGGCCACCAATTATTTCAAGACATCAACTTCATTGTCTTGTTGAATCCAAAATGGCCTATAGCCAAAGCATCATGTTTAGCCTAGAGAATTTAAAGTTATGGAGGGCCATCAAGAACATATAAAAGACCAACATAATATCGTAAACCGTTTTGAAACTCAAGTTTAACATGATCATTGGAAAAATTTTAGACTTGATTATGACTTTTTAATTGGGTTGGGTGCCAATAACAATAAGGTCTTTCAAATCTTCACAAATTTGATAACTTGAAGGGTTGTGTCATAAGGAATTACCTACAAGACATGAAGTTGAAAATGTTTAGGTTTGAAAATGACAACATTTTTATTGATAGGTTTCATCCCCCTCCTTAGGTGTGAGGTATGAGTGCTGGGACAACGCATCAGGTTTCCCTTGCTAACACCTAAAGTGATATGTGATAATAAATCGAAATCAAGACAAGGACAATGCCCATTAAGCTTGGCATTGATTCAAAACACAAGTTGTCATGAAATATTGCAGGTTTTTATTGACGCACCCCCAAGCTCCTTGATGGACTTAATTGCGAGTCCAAAGAAGAAAACAATGGAAGGAGAAGGAATTGGGACGCACTCTTTGGCTTGCAGCACTTCAAGGGTAAAGGGTCGTATTGGAACTTGAGATGGGATTAGGAAGATTGACAAGCAAATCACTTACTCACATGGACCTGCACAAACCAAACAATAGGTTGATTAGTGCATAGTTAAAACACCTTTGGTGCACGGACAAACCACAAGCAAACACGAATTCACAAGACTCACCACAGCCCAGACTTGGGGGAAGCCACCACCTTCCCCCTTATAGTATACTTTGTTCCTGGCCATAGGACCAACACCTAAATGTCGTTTTGTCTCGGGACTTTCAAGTAGGAGTCTCGAAATGCCCAAAATTGGGACTTTCACAAATTTGGAGGCTTGTAACTTTGTGTTCAGACCTCTAATTGAGATGAGATCTAAAACAAAGTTGTAGCCCTCATCGAGATCTTTCCAACGGTATATGGCACGCCATTTAAACACAAGAAAGCTAGGGTGATTCTTGACTTTTAGTGGTCGGGAGTCAAATTGGCAATCTGACTCTTGACCCTTTTTTTGGCCATAACCTATGTTTTAATTACCCAAATGTGTCATGCGAGCCCATTTTAGACATCTACGTTCTAAAAGATTTTCAATGATATAAAGAACTTTTCAATCCAACTGGTTTGACCCTTGTAATCGTTTTTTGAAAATTTGGGAATCCATCGGGACTTCAACTCCCAAAGTGGGAACTCATTTGAGAGCGTGGGGGTTCATTCTCTCACACTCTCTTGCACTCCTAAGAACATGAAATGTGATTACTAAGTTCACTTTTGGCCCGCACCTTTGCAAGCCCTTGCCTTGGTCGTGAGCCCAAGGCTAGGGTTGCAACACTTATGGTCTGAATACACAATGACTTTATGTTGAGCTCTTTTTTGAGCAAATGATGCCATTCTTCGAATGCATCCACAATGACTAAAGTTATTTATCGTGAATCTCGTAGTTAATTTTTGTAAGAGAAAACTTAGAAAAACGGAAGTTGACAAGATGAAGTAGATTGTCTTTTCCAAGTTGTGAGAATATAACACCTACTACAAAATAGAATGCGTCCATCTCCAAAATAAAAGGTTTGGAAGGGTCTACATGAATAAAAAAAATGGGCCAATTGTGAAAAAAAAATTCAAATATTGAAATGCATTATCAGCTTCAATTCCCCAAAAAACATTTGATCCTTTTGAGTCAAACTAGTAAGAGGGGCCACTATTGAATAATACTAAGCAATGAAATATCAATAAAAGTTGGCAACCCAAAAAAACATTGGACATCTTAAACAAAAAAATAAAGTAGTTCAATTAATAATGGTCTGAACCTTACAAGGATCCATGTGAATGTCATCTCTAAAAATGACATAGCCCAAAAATTTCACTTCAGATTGATGGAATTTACATTTATTTAATTTGGCATAAAGCCCAACTTCACAAAGCTTATCCAAAACAAGACATACATGGTGTTCATGGTCCTCCATGGTCTTTGAGAAAATGAAGATGCCATCGATGTAGTAGACAATAAAATCATCCAATTACTCATTGAAGACATCATTCAATAGATGTTGAAAGATGTGTTGATAAGGCCAAATGGCATCACAACATATTCAAAATGCCCGTAACGAGTTTTGAATGTTGTCTTCCATTCATCACCTTTTCAAGTGCACATTAAATTGTATGTTCCATATAAATCAATCTTGCTATACATTTTTGCATGACTTAGCTAGTCCAACAACCCTAAGATTAGGGGCAAAAGGTATCGATTCTTGATGGTGAATCGATTCAATCCACAATAATTGACACACATTGATAAAAAACTATATTTCTTTTTGACAAAAAGGATAGGGGCACTGGCTAGAAATTTGAAATGTTGAATGAACCCCTTCACAAGATTCTCATTGATATATTCACGGAGAGCTACAAGTTCGTTTTGTGACAAATTGTAGATGGGTCTAAATGAAAGTTGTGCTCTTTCTCAAGATTAATGGTGCAATCATATGGTCAATGCTTAAGCAAGGTGTCTGCATTATTCTTCTCAAACACATCCTTGAATTACTTATACTAAGAAGGAATATCATGTGGATGTGGCTCAACATTTAGTGAGGGAATAACATAAATCAAGAATGTATCTCCTTTCTTGGTAGCCTACATGAAAGCTTTTACTTCAACAAATAAATGTTTAGGGCACTTAGGCCTTCTTATACTACCAAGGTTTTCCCTCTACTTCAAAATTTGCATGCATTCATCCCCATGTTTGTTTTCATTCACATGACATACATTAAGAGAAAAAGGCCATTTTTTAACCACTAGTTTTTGATTACATGTCGGGCTCAATTTGCCCTTGGCTACATAATTATATTTATTTCAATAAATTCCATGTGGCCCACTTCACACCTTAATTTAGTTGACTTTTCAACTAGGTTGGTAAGTGTATAACGTTGACCATTGCTACCAATTGACCATTGATTTTTGTTCTTAATTAATAAATTCATAGTCGAACTATAATGGAGAAATCTACTTTCAAAAATTAACAAGCTCTATCATGTCGACTGCTTCACTTTCTTGGTCAGCCTTGTTTATGGATGGATGAATGTTGGAAATTTTGATGGACGAAATAATGTTTATGTTTTTCACTATAGTTCAACTTTGATTTGACTTTAGGTTCAACTTAATTGCGACTTTTTTACAACTTTGTTGTGACTAATTTCCAACTTTGGTAATTTTAGAACCCCTTAATCTTGAAATCAACAACTTTCATTACACTGCATCTTGCCACTAAAAACCTTAAGTTTGTTGGAAAATTTTATGTCTCATGGTGTCCAGATGTGATAGAACATTAGAAGTGGGAGAACAAAAATATCTTTGTCTAAAATCATTGGGCATGGTATTGGAGTGATTAGAAAGTGTGGAAGTTTAAATTAACATGTCTTTACTTATTGAAACAAATGTTTACCTCCTAGAATTTTTTTGTTGGGATTATTTTTCAAGGCTAAATTGCCTTGATTCATTGAGTAATAGTGGTTTTTTTAGAATATTGCAGTAACATACTTAAAGTGGACGATGCATTTGGCATTGCCCCTTGTGCATCCAACACACTTCCATATTCATTTGTGCTAATGTACTCACCATAGGTGTCTAGGAACACGCACTTGTTCTGTGGCTCCTTATGCAATATACCCTTCCACCATGGGTTGGAATAATCATTAGAATGGAAAACTTGTTGGACTTGTGATGGGAAGACAAATGGTTCATTGCCATTCACCAACATATGCCAAAAGTTGACCATTAAAATTTGGCCTCATCTTGTTTATGTTGGATTACCCCAACTATATAATTATGGTTAATAACTAATAAATATTAATTAATAAATAGTTAACTATTTAAATAATTGACTATTCATGAATTATTTATTTATTTATTTATTATTTATTATAAATAATTTAATATCTACAAATTAATTCAAACTATAGAGGTTCAAAGTTTTTTTCTCAAAACATTTTAAACAAAATATCATAGTTTTGGATTTTGAGATTAAATTTGTTTTTCATTGTTTTGTTACATTTGAGGTTGAGAGAGGTACTATAGATCATTAGTTGGTGCACCCATAGCTTTTTAAATCACTCAAAATGAACTTACAATGAAAAAGATATGGGGTTTAAAACTAGAGAGGTTTTAAGTTTTTTTTCATAACATTTCAAACAAAATATCACAGTTTTGGAATTTGAGATTAAACTATTTTTTCATTTGAAGATCACAGAGATTTTGTAGGTCATTAGTTGGCGCACCCATAGTTTTTTAAATCACTCAAATTGGACTTTAAATGAAAAAGATATGAGGTTACAAACTAGAAAGGTTTAAAGTTTTTTTTTCAAAACATTTGAAACAAAACATCACAATTTCAGGTTTTGAAATTAAACTCTTTTCTCACTGTTTTGTTACATTTGGAGTTCAAAGAAGTCTTGTAAATCATTAGTTGGCGCACTCATAGCTTTGTAGATCATTCAAAACAAACTTTAAATGAAAAAGATATGGGGTTTCAAACTAAAAAAGGTTTTTAAAAATTCTTCAAAACGTTTGAAACAAAATATCAACTAAAGTGCATTTATAATTTCTATCCCATATTGTTTGTCATAACTTCCAAGTTTGTAAACTATGTAATGAAGTTGGTGCACTAAGTGTTTTCAAAAGGTGAAGTTGACATTTAGGGCAAACTAATAAGAAAGGTTTGACCTTAAAAGCCACGTGGTGAAAAAAGGATTACTTGAAGCCTACTTATTTACCTCAAGGCTAAGTAGCACTATGGTCTATTTATTTACCTAGGCCTAACTACCTACCTACATAGATTTAAGTTAAGGAGGTCTATATAAATAGGTAGGCCTAGTAAGTAGATACCTAGCTACTTATTTCTAGGTGGACTTAGGTACCTAGACCTAAACTTACACATAATTTTAAGTAGGGACACGTGTTAACAAACTATTGTTTATATTTTTTGCTTAGACATAATTTTGAGTAGGATAATTCATGACGTTGGGAAAATAGTTGAAAGTTCAACTTTGAGATCTGGATGAAGGTAGATGAACTTCATCCAAAAGTTGAAAAATGTTTCGTTGATTAAAACACTTCACTGTTTTCAACTAAAATCTTGTTGCCTCAATGTTGGTTGAAAAATTGACATGTGTAGGTAGGCTTTGATTGTGTTATGGGTTCAATGAAACATTGTCAACTATTTTGGTAAGCAATTGAAAATGTCATTTTGAGTTGAAAAAAACATTTTATAATTGGAAATGACGTATTCAACTTCAAGATGTAGTTGAAACATAATCAAAACCATAGTTGAAAACCATAGTTTTTTTCCTAATGTTACTGTCGCAACCCTAGCTTTGGGCTCGCGACCAAGGCAAAGGGGTTGTAAGGTTGCGGGCCAAGAGGAAGCCCGGGAGTTAGGCCAGGGAGTTAAGCCAGAAGGAAGCTCGGGAGTCAAGGCAAGAGGAAGCCCGGGAGTCACATCACATACTCCTAGGAGTGTTAGAAAGTGTGAGGGAGTATGAGGGAGTGAACACTCACACTCCCAAGGCAACTCCCACTTTGGGAGATGGAGTCCTGCTGGACTCCTGAAACTTCAGAGAGCGATTGCAGGGGTCAAACCTCAATGTCTTGTGGCGTTCTTTATATCATTGGAAAGCTCTTGAAACTTAGATGTCTTAAATGGGCTCCCATTGCTCATTTAAACATTTGAAACACAAGTTATGGCCAAAAGAAGGGCCGGGAGTCGAACTACCAGTTTGATTCCCGACCACAAAAAGTCGGGATTCGACCCGATTTACTTAGCTTCAGGGGGCGTGTCACATACCATTGAAAAGCTCTCGACAAGAGCTACAACTTTGCTTCAGACCGCATCGCAATTCAAGGTCTGCTCGCAAAGTTATGGGGCTCCAAAGTCGCAGGAATCCCATTTGGCGCGATTTTGGGACTCCCACTCGGGAGTCCCGGGAAAAAGAGCCATTTGGATGTAGCCTCTGTGGAGAGCTTCAGAGTATACTATAAGGGGGAAGGTGGTGGCTTCCCCCAAGTCCGGGCCGTGATGAGTCTTGTGTGTTCGTGTTGCCCGTGGTTTGTCTTAGCACCAAAGGTGCTCCAACTATGCACTAACCACTTTGTGTGGGTTGTGTGCAAGCCCGTGTGAGTGAGTGAAGCTTGTCAACTTTTCCTAGTCCCATCCCGGAGCTCCAACACGCCCCTCTACCCCTCAAAGTGTTGTGAGCTAGGGAGCGTGCTCCAACTCCTCTTTCTTCCGCTGTTTTTTACTTGGGCTCACATTTGAATCCTTTAAGGAGTTGGGAGTGCGTCATTTAGTATTAGAGCATCTTACAATTGGAAATGACGTATTCAACTTCAAGATGTAATTGAAACATAATCAAAACCATAGTTGAAAACCATAGTTTTTTTCCTAGTGTTACCCATCTTGATTTTTGCCATGCATGCTTCTAATAAAGGTTTCACATTCCATGGCCTCATGCTTTGGTGTTTCAAAGTGAAGACTCTTTGTATGCCAATCCACTCGTATATTATATAGAGCAAGCCAAAACAATCCAATGATGACAATATTTCTTATAAATGAAATGACATTAAAGACAACCTTGTTGATGTGAAAACCAATGGTAACATTTAATGCCTTGGTTTCATGTGCAATTGGTCCTAATGACAGACTATGACCATCAATGACCTTAATCAAAACTAATGTGTTTTTTTCCACTAAAGCCAACTTGTATTGTTGCACCAACTTTTTGTTAATGAAACATGTTGATGTGCTAGAATTAAAATGTGTTTGGGCCTCCATTGTCATAAGTTTATCACATTTGACAATGATTGGTACCAATAAACATGTTGCTGGATTTGAAAATAGGTTGGGACCATTTTCATTACATGATGCATCAAGGTCCAGCCTCACGATCCTTACTAAAACTAGACATGTTCATTTTTTGATTCCTTTGGTTGTGGATGAAGGATGCTAGTCCACAAGCTTACGAGCATGAACATGAGCATGCAAACATGAATGCATGAGTAGGACCGAATCCTTTTTAGAATATTATGTCCATGTTGACAAAATAGTAGGAAAATATTCTTTCACACATACGACAAAATATTTGGTGAGGTGGAAGAATATTATGCCACATGGCCATGGATAAATGATCTTTATGGATGAAAGTATGAAAATATGGATGAAACAAAATGCATGAACTTTATTTTGAATGTTGGCAACAAATGCTATTTTTGTATATAAAAAAAAGGTGGAAACAATTTATGTTGGTTCTTTCAAAAATAATTTGACAAATGAAATGCTTTTGAGTCACACTTCAAAATCATACTTCATATTTCCTTAATATGAAATATATTCAAGCTTTGCAACATTTAAACCATATAGAATTTTAAATTAAATCCCAATGACCCACCAAGAGTATATGTGAAACCAAACACTACCTGTTCACCACCAAAAGGCATGTGCTCATTAGGAACAAAGACAATATGAAACAACCCATGACACTTTACATTGTTTACACCATTTAAAATTATTTTTTATTTTCATTCACTCTTTCAACCTCTTACATCTAGCACCATTTTTGCTACTTGCAAAATCAAATTGCATTTATATTCCTTTATTACTAATTTGTTCCGATCTATACAACAATTTGTATTCTCCACCAATACTACCTAGTTGCATTATTTTTACTTATACATCAAGCTTGCAATCTTGAAACCTTTATTTTATAATGATAAGAGGAAAATTAACACCAATTTTTACACCAAACACCTTGGACTCAATGATTGAATATACATTAATTTCAAGCATACTGGATAAAATATGTGAAATGATAGAAAAACCTTGGGAATATCCAAAAGATGACACTCAATTACTCCCCCTTTAACATTTGTTGGAAATCAGAACATGGGGAATAAAATGGAAAAGAACAATTAACAAAACAAATGAATTGGTGGCATGGTGATGGGCAAATGCAAATATAGACAAAGAAAATCTTGCATTATTGAAATAAATTATAAACATTTTGAAGGAGGATATGGAAAACTACCATTGGGCGATGTTTACACATGCCATGGATTTCTTCAAAAAACATGCGAGTTTGAAGAAACCGATTCCAAAACATTTTTTCACAAGTTTATTCAATGATTTGTTGACATAGGATTTAGTATCCTTTGGGAACTTGCTATCAACATAATTCTTGAAACCTTAAATACAACATTATGCAACTATAGGTAGGTGAACATGGGTGCTACAAGATTTAAGGAATAAAATTTTAAAACATCTGGTGAATCATGGAATGATAGGGCTGGCCCTAAAACCATGAGATGTGTACAATAGTTGAAAGAAACAACATGTCAACAACTAAAGAAGAAAGAAAAATCCCATTGTTTGTAATAAATTATGGAACAATAGAAGTGTTAACATGAATAGTGGCTAAAGTTGAACATTGAAATTGTTTGTTGAAATAATTAAATGTGATTTTGAGACAAACAATCACAAAGAATATGACAAACGATCATTGAAAACACTCATGAACACCACCAAATTTGGATATGTACTTGATGGTAGAAAGAAGAGAGTTCAAGACTATAGATGTAAAGATCCAAGCAATGGTGGAATATTGGGGATCTTCTGATTGCTTGTAGGATTACAAGATATATGGGATGGTGATGAAAATGTTTATCACAAAGTTTTTTAACAACTTGCCACAAAAGCATCAAGAGAAATCCATGAAGAAGACACCCAAGAATTGAAATTTTAGAATGTCATTTCATTGACAATGCAAATACATGTTGGTATTATAAAAAAAAAGCAATTCAATCCTAACAAAAAATTGGTCAAGAAATGATTTAGATGCAAAGGATGATCCATATGAAGTAACAATAATGGCTTACGATAGGGAAATGGATCAAATATGGAGGATGTTAACATGGAAATGGACCAAGCCATCAACTAACCATGTGGCATTCACAAGGTGAAAAATGCACCAATTTAAATACCTCCAATATGTGTGATCTATAGTTCCAAAATCTATAATACACATTAGTTAAAATATAAACTTGTTTAAATTGTTCGCACGATTGTTTAACTACTCTCATTACATAACTATTAACCTCTTGTACATCCAAAAATCAATTGAAGCATGCAAAATGTATTAAATGTTGTACACTTGATATGAAGGTCTATGTAGAAATGCAACGAAGTGATATTTGCTAAAGGCCATGAACTAGACACATGGCATGTAAACAATAATGCTAACCATAAATGGCATGAAGCCACATGAAGCATAAAGGGCAGTCAAGTGTTCACAATTACTTGATTACACATAACATGCATGACATGAATAGAAAACATAAATGTTCTGCCAATTATAAACATTTTAGTGTAATTAGTCCCATTCAAATGGTCCAAAGGAAATAAGATAGGTTTCAAGGGGCCATCAAATGTAGTAATTGAAAAACAACCATATAAAACTTTTGACTCTGGGAAATGTTTACAACTTTGTAACATTACACAAATAAAATTTAGTTTCTTTTGGTGAGCTTCTAGGTAACAATCAAAGCAAATGAGTTTTGAGTTGAACTGTTCATTTGCATCATGTCATGATATGCATGTCCAAGGCACTCTTGTCAAACATTGCGAGATTGGGGGTTTTACCCATTAGTAGAAAGAAAAAAACCAAAAAGTATAGATGCAAAGTTTCAAGTAGAGGTTGGATATTGGGTGTCTTTGAACCACTTGTAGAATTACAAGATATCTGGGACAATGATAAAAATGTTTTGCCCAAAGTTTTTAAGCAACTTACAACAACCTCTTGGAAATAATCTATGGCCAACACACTCGACAAATCAAAATTATAGAACATAATTTCATAAGTAGTGTGACTAGATGCTTGGATTTCAGGTTGACAAGAAAATAAACGAATCAATTTTGCTACGAAAGTGGCCAAGGAATGCTTCAAATGTTAGAGACAATGCATATGAAACACACAAATTTGCTTATAATAAAGAGTTGGATATTTTAGTATCGGCCAATAAATTATTAAAAACAATGTGGAAAAGGAGAGCTCCCCACCATACCTAGAAGACGTAGTGATGGACCCAAAAGAGGAGACAATGAATTTGGAGGACACCACCTCAGTGACTACACCACATTCTACAATGGGTTCCAACAAACTAAATGACCCAACAATGGCACTTGGTTTAGTTCAATATGTCCAGAATAGAGTCTAGCAATGCTTCTAAAATTCACAACAATTGGAAAGTCTAGTAGGAGAAAAGTCTTGAATAAATATGTGTAACAATTAACAACTTTGTGTGGACATAAACCTTAAAGGCTTAATGCATGTAAAGATATATTTTGTATGACGAAAATGTTTTTTCAACCGATATGCGTTTTTGAGTTAAAAGAGTAATATGTTTAATATCTTTGAATAGAAAATTTGGGGAGAAAACATCTACTAAGAAAATGCATAGGTTACTTGAGGTATGAGGTGATTAGTCTCAAAACATGCGTCACATTTTGAGATATTTGACACAAGTGATATCCCAAATTTTTCATTTCATTTCCTTTATAATAAAACATGACTTGAAATCATTGAGTGTTGTGTACAAGGAACAACAAGGCATTGGATGAAAAACATAAAATAACAAAAAAGCCTAGGGGATGAACCAACTAAAAAATTGATAATGAATGTAAACATAACTTCCAATGATATGCATGCATCCAAATTACATGAATAATTAAAAAAATTATGAAGAATATTTTTTAAAAATTGCATTGAATTTGGAACACTTGACTTTAAGCTACCCTTTGTAAATAATCAATTATCGTAGATGATTGTCAAATTGAATGGGAAAACCAATTGAAACCAAGGTAAAACTCCATTGGAAAAGAGGTGATAATGGGAGAAAATCAAATATGCATTTTGCAACAACTTAGACTATTGAAAAGCTGGAAGAACACCGTTAAAAAATCAAGAAACGTTGTACAACCTTAATCAAGATTGTGGAGACCATTGGTAGAAACATTGCAATCCTATTATGGGAGCCTTTAAACAATAAATTCGAAGGGAGAAAATAATAAGGATCAAATAATAAAACTTATGCTATAGTTTTAAGATGTGTATCAAGTAGTGAAATATTGCATAGAAAGAGAAAGAACTTGTTTTTATTAGCAAAAACCAAATTGAATGTCTTTGTCAAATCATTGATTTATGGAGGTTTTATATTCGACATTTAAAACACATGTAAAGGTAGCCAATGAATATTTTGGTCATCATTGAAAACTCTTTTCTTGATTTTTTCTAACATGGTAACTATATTTGAATATTAATTATGTATTGATTAACATCCATGTTTGAATATATGTGGAAAATTTGAAAATGAATTCATGGAGCATATTAGAGAATTCAAAAGTCTAGAAAAACAAAATGCCTCATCTTGATAGAATGACCATGTTGGTTCAAGCACCAAATGAAAAGGAATCAAACGAGTACTTCACTTTGCTTCAAAGTTCAAAATGCAATGAAGGTGGTAGGTTAGAAAGTAAAAGGGAAGATTAGAATTCACATTTGAAGATTTTGCGAACTAGGAAATCAAATATCATAGAGGTCTTAGAGGAATAGTTTGGTGAAAACATTTATCTAATTCCAACACAAAGTGCGCAAGAGAAATTGTTATAACATGGGACAGAAAATAAAGTTGATGAACTCTTTGAAATTGGTCGGGAATCACATGCTCTACTCAATGGCATTCTCCTTGAGGATGAAACACTCATCATTATCAAAAGCAATATTATAGAATTCAAGGACAAGCTAACAATGTATTGAAGTTATGTAGTGGAATAGAAATGGAAGTACATAATGCATTCAACATGTTAATAAACTCTTTTGGTAATCCATCAACAATAGTGTAATACTTATCCATTATTGGAAAAAAAATTCATAGGACCTTAGAGCTTATTGTAAAAAAAATGTATATTTGAACCTTTTTCATGTTCTCATTATCTTGAACAGAGCTTTTCAAATTGGTTGAAAATTATTCTTCCTCACACCTTGTTGATTTGTCCCCAAATTGTAGAAATTACAAATGTATACTAATGGAATAATTGTTTGATCTTATAATCAAAACCTATCGAAAGCTTCTTTAAAATATTTACAAGTATGAAATTCTTCAACAACAAAGACATAAGCATAGGATGCACAAGAAAAAGGAAATTCTCAAGCATTCAAACGAAATGACTCAAATGACTACCATATTGAGAACAAATAGAGAATGAAAACTAGTTACTCCATTCAATATAAGCGTAAAACAATCAAAGAGAGTTAAAGTATAAAAATGTCTTAAACATTAACTTCTTTCACTTCATCATCAATAAATATCTCAACACCGGCATGGTAATGGGTCTTAGGCTCTAGAGATGGAAGGATGGAACATAGGTCCACCAATGCAAATATAGATGCCTTGGCATATGAAGGCAAGATAAAGCTCTGACAAGGACTTTGAAGGAAATCAAGATGAGTGAAGAATGGCACGTTCCATCTCTTCGATTTGTTGGCCTTTTTGAAGATAGAAACCAAAACATTAGAAAGAGGTAAAAATGTTTAAATAATTAAAATGCATAGGTAAAAGGATGCGACCCAAATTATTCACAATCAAGGTTAAATTTGGCTATTTTCTTGATGGGAGAATCATCATCAAGATTGAAAACAGACCGAACAATAATCTTGTCTAACTTTGCATCCAAAGGCAGCTTCAACACTTCATCAAAAATATCTGGATTAGCCTCAAGTGCAAGGATGGGCTTATTTAAAGCTTGACAAATGTGAATATTATTCCCTACAAGAACCAACAAATACAAAACTTAGAAACATATCATATGGCAAAATAAACTTGGAATTAGAAACAATTATAAAAATAGGAATGCAAATACATGTCCCACAATTAAGGTCCATAATTGCAAAGTCTAGTGGTGAACAAACATCAATGAAAGCTTACAATGTGATCACATGGAACTCTTTCGTCGCCCTCCAAGCTTGTCCAATTCGAGATTAGGTCATTGAGGTTGGATCAATGTAGTTGTAAACGACTTCCTTAGCCTTAAAATTGATACCCTTTTTAACTAACTCAACAAAAAGGCTAGAGAATTAAAACATCGAGGAAAACATGGCCCCAAGAGTTGAATCTTTCATGAAAAAGGTGACAAAAATTATAAGAGTCTACAAGAAATAAGTAAAAGTCAAATCAAACTAGAATTTGAAAGAATATTGAGTCTATAGACATATGGTTAAAATGAGTTTGATGGTACTTAAGAAGATGGATCCTCGCTATTCAATTGTGGATTAGAGTTTAGAATAATCCACTTCACACAAACCTTCAACTAATACTTTTCAAGGACAAAACGAATCTCCTTCAACACTCATAGGTCATATGCATGCATCATAATGACAACCTTTCTATCAAACAAAAATCTATCAGCAAAAACCACAACAAACTTGATGAAATTATCCACATGCATGTTCCATCGAGGAATGAAGGAGAATAGTTCAAAAACATGGGGAATAGGGAGATTAGTTGGTATGTCACCTAAAACCTTGTTTTGAGAAGACACCTACAAAATATAAATGTTTACAAGAAGGATTAGACCACATGAATGAAGAAATTTTTTGGGATCAATCCAATTGTCATCAAAGAAAACAAAAAGCCAGATGAACATATCAAAGTAGGGATTCAAAGAATGAGGCATCAAAGTTCAAGGTCAAAAGTTGCAAACCAAGAATCATGGTTTTTCAAGCTTTAACTTTTGACATCAAAAGTTAAAGACCCAAGGCACTAGGCTTTTGGGATTCAACTTTTGGCACCAAAAGTTGAATCCCATGAGCTCTATGCTCTTTGTCTTCAACTTTTGGCATCAAAAGTTGAATCCTAGGAGCTGTATGCTTTTTGTTTTCAACTTTTGAAACCAAAAGTTGAAAACCCAAAAAACTAGGCTTTCGGTTTCAACTTTTGGTGTCAAAAGTTGGAGACCAAGAGCTAAGTGTTCTTGGTCCTCAACTTTCGATGCCAAAAGTTGAGGACCAAGAGCATTAAAAGTTGCAGACCAAACGTCAAATGCTTTTGGTCTTCAACTTTTAACATCAAAAATTGAATCCCAAGATCTCTTTACAGTTGGCTTTAAACTTTTGGCATCAAAAGTTAAGAACCAATGCAAGATTGGATTCCATTTTTCAACACCGAAAGTTGGTGACATCTACTATTGAATTGAAAGAATTTGGAGATGCCCTTGTCTTCAATTGTATTGAATAATTCTAATTACATAAAAGGCCCAAAAGTTAAGCATGTCTCTTGAGTAGACAAGATCATGATGGAATTAGGTTTAATTGGAAACAATTCATGAGAACAAATTAGAAAGGAACAAGATGTAAAGATTATTTCAAAAGAAACATTGAATAGAATGTACCGATGTAAAGGTGGTTTCCAGCACATATTGAGATTCATGGACATCCATATCTCTGCTTGGTTGTGAATCAAAGCTCTATACCTAAGCACAAGTGGGCACAAAATCAACTTGAAGAATACAAAAAATTTGCAAAACAACAATATCATGAAGAGTTGGGAATAATGAAAATACCTTTTTAGAAATCTCTTCTAGCAATTCTTGTTCAATAAACTCAATACCTTTTTAAGATGGAGGAACTTGTAGGACAAAATCAAATGGGACGAAAAGTAAGATGCATAATTTGAAAAGAGAATGTGAAAAAGGAGTCAAAAATACCTCTTTGGATGGACTCCATGTTTGGACAAAGTCCTGTAAAGTAAATAAATAAACAACAAGGTTAAATAAAAGCCAAAGCTTGCATTGACCAAACAAATTTGAAAATATGTTTGGACCTTCAAAGCTCTAAGCTTGCGAGTTCCAAAAGAGGCCAAACAATTTTTTTGCATTCAACCTCCAACTTTTGGCATCGAAAATTGGAGGTTGAATATTTTTTTTTGTGTTTGGCCTCCAACTTTTGGTGTTGAATGCAAAAAATCAAAGTTCAACCTCTCTTGGAACTTTAGAGCTTCATGTTCGGGCGCTCAAAAAGAGGCCAACACAAATTTTTGCTCTTGGCCCTAACTTTCGGCACCAAACATTAGAGGCCGAGGCTAAAATTTCTCTTGTTTTACAAAACATGGGAAGTTGAGGCAAAAAATTGCGCTTAACTTCCAACTTTTGGCACCAAAAGTTGAAGGCCAAGTGCAGTTTTTTATAATCCACTTATAGGGCGAGCAAAAAGATTTTCAATTGGCCTCTCTTGGAACTCTCGAGCTTCATTCTCAAAAGCTCCCAAGAGGTTGAATGCAATTTTTTTTGCCTTGGCCTCTCTTCATGCTCCCAAGCTCCATGCTTGGGAGCTCCAAGAGCTCAATTCTTTGGAGTTCCAAGAGGGGTTGGGGCAATTTTTTTGCTCAAGCTCCAACTTTTGGCATTGAAAATTGGAGGCCGAGCAAATTTTTTTTTGTTTAGCCCCTCATGGAGCTTTTGAGCATGAAGCTCAAAAGTTTTAGGAGAGGCTGAACAAATTTTTTTTTTTCTTGGCCTCTAACTTTTGGCAATTTTTTTGCCTTTGCCTCTCTTAGAGCTCTCAAGCATGGAACTTGGAAAATCCAAGAAAGGCCAATGGCTTTTTTTGCTTCAGCCGAGCTCCAAAGAAACCTAAAAAGCTACAAAAAATGAAACTTTACAAAATCTCAAAGCAAACAAACATAAAACAAAAAACTAGAAAGAAAAAGAACTCAAAAACATGAAATTTGAAAAGCTTGGAAGCTTACCTCAAGTTGTGTTGTTTGTGTGTCCTTGACCTCCTACAAGAACAAGAATATAAAAAATTTATATGTGAGAATCTCATGTAAGAAATTAGGGTTCCTAACACACCTTTTTCAAGAAACCAAGCTTGGAAGTGTGATTTCAAGCTCAATTATGTCCCTTTTTCACACAAGAAACATCTTTTCACTCACACATGTTGTAGGGCCAAAAGGATAAAACTCAGATCCACTCAACTTGTTCTAAGCACTAATAGCACTTCTAATGTGCATATATTAGAAATGATCAATTTGTTTTTCTTCTAAAAGCAAACTAACTTTGTTTCCTAAACTAGCTAATCTTCAAAACACACATCAAAATAAGTTCTTGCCTTTTCAACCTAAGCACCTCGCTCGGAAAGGAGGTTGTGTCACATATCTTTCATTAGCTACAACTTTTTCTTGGCCAACATTTTGATATTTTTCTTCCATTGCTTTGGGTTTGTCCACTAGAAACCATGTTTCCATCTTCTTCATCTTGGAGTTCTTGAGTTCTTTTCACCAACACCCTCTTCTTGTATTTGAATATCTTGATTTTCTATTATGAACCGTAACGCTTGACTAAAGATAATAGTGATCCCCTTTCTAGAAACTTCAATGTCTATTGGAAAATATGACATGATATGTTATCTTTTTTACAAACTCAAACACACATTTTTATAGATATACAAATAAATATATATTGATTGGAAAGTAAGTTAAGGGAACCAAAGTTTTATTAATGGTTATAGATCATAATTATAATTATTCAAAATTAGATATTCATTTTCTTAATCACATTTTAAAAATACATTTATTTGCATCTTTCTTTTGCAAATAATATTTTCATATTTATTTTTATTTCAGATATTTGTATTTGCTTAGTCACCATGTAAAAAGTCACTTTTAAAAGGGAATTTAATCTTGTTAATTCTTAAATTTTCGACGTTTTGTTGGTGAATTTCATGAAGTTTATGGCATAATTCATTTTTAAACATGTTTTTTCAATATCTCTCTCTTTAGCATAGTGGATTTCACTGACCTTGCCCGTAGCCATCTCATTGTATCATATCTCTTAGAACTAACTATAACTATATTTGTCCTTCATGATAATGAATGTTGCTACTAACATCATATTGTTGTACCTATGCGTAATAGAAAATGATGTTTGTTTCAATTTTTCTTGTGGGGATGAATTCCAAGAAACTTTAGTTACTTAAAGTTTTTCCTTTCTTCAGATTTTTTGTGTTTCACTTATATCTTTTCTACATCATGGCTACCTCTAGGGAAATCACTTATGAAGCCAACAAACTTCTTGGATGATTCAACTAAAATGTCTAAAAGTTCAACTTAACAATTTTCAAAGGAAATTATAGAACACATAAAGGTTGCAAACCTCGTAAGCAAAGGAGGTCAACAAACAAAAGCATCATGTTATCACCATTATCAATGTGTCAATCTCAATAGATTATTCCTAAGATTCAACATTTGAAGGCACATAAAGAAATTTGGGACCATCTTGTAAACCTTTATGAAATCAAAGCCTTTTCTAGGATGATTTCCATTAGGAATGAACAAAGAAAATCCCATAGAATTTTTCCTTTAGAATTTTTTTGATCTTGTAAATTAATTTGCTAGTAGTAGGGAGACCATTGAAAATTATTTGCTTATATAAATAGTCTTGAACACTTTTCCAAATAGTTACAAACATTACATCCAATGAATAATGGCCAAAATAACATTACCCATGCTTGAAGAACTAACTAGGAAACCTTTTCATGAAGAAAGTAATAGAGAACTCAAGAGTTTAAACAAAGATGACGAGGCTACCTTGTTTGTCAAGTTCAAAAAGTTTTGTCAAAATTTCAAGAAAGAAGGAAAGTTTGTACATTTCAAGTCTCCCATTAAGAAGAAGTCCTTGACAAATTGCAATACTTGTAAGAAATTTGGACATTGGGCCAAAAATTGTCTAGCTCCTTATGAAAATGAAAAATTGAGGTTGTCAAAAGGAAAAAACTATTGAAGACAAAAGTGATTAACAAATTGAATAGTCAAATGTTGAAAACAACTCGAAAAGAACTAAAGAATTATTCACACTGCCATCAACAATTTGGATATAAAAAAGTTGGAGGTTTTTTCCTTGAAAGACAATGGGGATGATTAGTATGTAGATTCAACAACTAGTAAACATGTTGTTGGAAATCTAGAACTATTTTTAAATATCAAAGAAATGAGATCCTCCAAAGTTAGACCAACTAAAAGAAGTTCACATTTTATAAAGGGCAAGGGGGTTTATTCTTTTTTTATCGCATAATGCTGATGCAATAAATAAAATCATAAATGTATTGTATTACACAAAAATCCTTTCTATTGGTGCCATAAGTGACAAAAGGCACTAATCAATTTTTTGATGTAAAAAATGCTTAATGGTTGGAAAAAATAAACCCAATTTGTCATTGTAGCCAACTCAATGTGTAGGATAGTAACAATGGGCTTTATAAGATGGACAAATATGCAAAGAAAGTAGAAATTTGTGTGTATTCAATTAAAATCACTAATTGAGCCAAGATTTGGCATAAAATGTTAGGTCATTTAAACTATCATAATCTTCAATTCTTATCCAACATGAAGAAGGTTTTTGGAATCCTGAAGCTACCATTGTTGACAAAAACATGTCCATGATGTCTTCAAGGCAAACAACATTCTAAAAGATTTACTTACCAAAATTATCATGTTGCCAACATTTTTTATATATTGCACATTGGAATCTTTATGGACCCATGAAATATTCTTCATTATCTACGTTTAAGTTTTTTGTGTCTATCATCGGCAACCATAGTCAAATGATATGAGTATATTTTTTCAAAAGCAAAGATTAAGCTTTAGAGAAATTCATCAATTCAAATAAATGATAGAAAATGTTATTAAATGTTGCATAAAATGCTTGAAAACACATCAAGGAGAATTCGTGTCACACAAATTTGTAAAATTTTGCATCAAACATGGAATTCAAAGGAAATTTTCAACCTCAAATTCCACAACCATACAACATTTTTGAATGGAAAAACAAGATCCTATTTGAATACACAAAAACACTTTGTCAAAATCTAGAAACATTTGTGGAATGAGCTTGTCAATGTTGTGGTTTACATTTTCAATTGATGCCCAACCAAGGCAAATGCATATATGATTCCATATGAAAAAAAATTGAAGTCAAATCAAACTTAAGAATATTTGAACTTTTGGATGTCTTGCTCATGTACACATAGCCAATAATGACATAGTCAACAAGTTTGGAGCTATATCAATACCCTACACCCTTGTTGGGTGTGATTCAAACTATAAAAGCATACAAGTTGTACAATAAATCAATTAGAAAGATTTTCATTAACAAAGATGTAAATTTTGAAAATGAATAATCTATCTTAATGTGTTTCCTTCAACACAACAAGATACTAACCAACATCTCTTGAAGGCATAAAATCACAATGTGAGGCTTTGACACTAAACGAATAAGCAACAAATCAAGGACATGTAGCGGACATAGTTGCACTTGAAACTTGAGATAATTCTCCCATACAAAGGGCAATGAAGGTTGTGAAAAAACTTATCAAGTTCCTTGATTACCATGTGAATGTTGCAAAGACATTCAAAGAACCAACAACCAACTTCCATGAAGCTAATATGATATTAAATTTACATTGAACAATGAATTCATAAATGGATTCTATTTTAAAATTCAAACTTGGAATCTTGTTGACCTTCATAAAAGTAAGGTGTGTATTTCTTCAAAGTGGGTGTACAAAATCAAACAAAAGGTGGACAAAAACACAAATAAATTCAAGGCAAGGCTTGTGGTGAGGGATTTTGAATAAACTAAGGGGATTCATTACATAGAGACATTTGCACCAATTGTGAGTTGAAGATTGAAATTAAAGGTAAAAGCACATTTGGGGGGGGGGGGGGGGGGAAGATGTTTTTTCAATTTTTTTTTTTTTCAGGGGTCCCTGTTTTTTTTAACTATTTAATATTTTTTTGTCGTTTTCCCAATTTTTTTT
>Ga0116231_10004878_pt1 | contig 26878 bp, 23 predicted proteins | sample S1TSphgellanicum_2_FD_89695 | JGI IMG/M metagenome (GOLD analysis project Ga0116231, IMG submission 89695) | Host-associated microbial communities from peat moss isolated from Minnesota, USA - S1T2_Fd - Sphagnum magellanicum MG | ecosystem: Host-associated > Plants > Peat moss > Unclassified... | reverse complement strand
TTTTTTTTTTTGTTTGGGTGCGGGGGGGGCGGTAGGGGGTAACAAATAAGAGTAGAGATTTTTGGCTATTGGCCATATTCAATGACCCACGCCACCTTGCCCTCCAAGTATGTGGCAAGACACTTTCCACCCCCTTGACCCCAACAAAAAAAAGAAAAGAAAAAAAGAACCCCCCTTCCGCAAATCACGGGTTTGTGTTTCAATAACCACCACCCTAAAATACACTAAAAAACACTCCTATACAAACAAGTGGGAACCCTTAGCCCCTAATATTTTAATAATTTAACATTTTAGATAGATTCCAAAATTTCAAAAAAATTAATTTCTATTTTTTTAAATTAAAATAAAAAATTTCCCTCCCCATATAAAAGCAAATTGATCCCAAAAGAAACTAGGTGGGCTAAAAATGAGCCACTAAAGGAAAGAAAAAAAGGGAAATTTTTAATAAAAAATGGCTAAATTAATTAGTTGATTTGAATAATGCAAAGAGTGAAATGCCCCCTCCCAAATTTCCCAAAGTTAGGAGAAAAATGGCAATTGGCCAATGGGTGAGTTCCTAGGGTGAGTAAGCAGCGCGTGATTGGCGAAATTGCTCCCATTTCACAGGGAAGCCCCGGGTCCCATACCAGCACCGCCCATGGAACCATGTACGTATTCGTATGAGAGTATTAAAAAATACATACGGTATCATTGTTGGTTAGTTCCTTGGTTGGTTGGTTAGTTGGTTGATTGTTTCTCAAGAGTTTCATTTGCTCATTTCCAAATTCCCAAATTTCATTTCCAAATTGGTGTCAATTTCTTTTTTTTGTTCATCCCAAAAATTTTGAAAATTATAATAGCTAAGTAAAATATTTTTGAAAAAAAAAAAAAAGACTCCCCTCCTAATTTTTAATTATGAAATGATTCAATTTCATTATTTTGTCAAATCCTTCAAAATTTGGTTGTAAGGAAAGGGGCCTAAAAAATATTTAAAAAGGTAGGTATTAAAAGACATTTTAATTAAAATGAAAATAACTAAAACTAATATAATTAATAGTATAAACTAATACGTCAATTCAAAATTTAAAAATACTGTAATAAGTATAGTTCTTAGTTTGTTAAGAAGGAAAGGATTATTATTAGGAATTTTTTTTTAAAAATGAGCATCTTCACTAACTCTCAGTATGTGACGACCCTGCAAAACATATTTCTCACATCCAAGTTTCAGTTACCAACACTTTCTTCACCCATAGAACCTGAAACTGGGACTTCAGGTAGGTAGGTAGGTAGGTAGGTGGGAGACTAGTAATAGCAACTCACTTAGAACAATCAAACCATCTACCCAATTAAATACAACAGAGGGAGCAGTCAATAAATACGATTTGACTGATGTTATAAATACGATTTGACTGGTGTTATAAATACGATTTGACTGGTGTTTATTAGGCTCCCTCGAGGGCTGGGTCCCAGCAGTATTGTAGTGGACGCACTGCATTTGGACGGATGAAGAACGAACCTCTCATCCAAGGTTTCCAGTTGCAGCGCCACATACTGAGCATTGATGGAGATGCTCTTTTTTTTTAGAAAACAAAATTACTAGTCTAATACTCTCTACGAGGTACGTAACTCATTATTTCATACGAAAATACGTATATACTTGGTACATAACCAATTTCATTTTATACGGTTACGATACGCATATTCTTATGGTCCGCGAATGGGGATCATCATGGTTACGTGTGAACAGGATACACGGGAGAAAAATTGTGCCAATGCAACGTCAGCATAGCGCCACGTGGTAGCTAATAAAAGGCCATAGTTGTGGCCTCTCAGTTTGTGGCCTCTCGAACACACTTCGTCTTTCTTCTTCTTCTTCTTCGTCGTCGTCGTCTTCGTCTTCCGGTGCTCCCTTCCGTGATCGCCATCGTCGTCGCTGAGAGATCGATTTCGCTTTTGTTGCTCCAGATTCTACAGCTGCAGAGCTTCTTGATGTAATTGCTGTTTTTCTGGTGCAATTTGGTGTGTTTTTTTTCCTCATGCGTGATATGGTCTATTCCGATGTGCAGCTTTTCTTTTTTTTCTTTTTTTTGGGGGGTGGGGGGGGCGAAGATTTGTGTTTTTTGTAGTTTCCGTGAGCTGCATGGTACCAATTAGCTTGTGAACTAGAGCTTTCTTCTTGAGCTGGTGTCTAGTTTTCATGGTTTTTCTTTTACTAGGCTTCAGAAGGTTGCAGGTTCTTTCTCTCAGTAGTTAGCTAGCTGGTAGCACTACTGATCTTCTAGTCTTGGCCAGAGTGCAGTTCAAGCTGCTGCCTGGTCTTGCAGTTTATGATCCTGCTTCAATGGAAGCTGCTGCTGGTTGTTTTGGATAGCTGATCAACACAGTACCAGAGCTGCTTCAATGCAGGGGCTCAGCTTCAATGTTTCTTAGCTAGGCTCCATGCTAGGATGATCGGTAGTTTTGCAGGTTGTGTACAGAGACGTGGTTGAGAGATTCTCTAGTGCATCTTGGGACTACGTTGTTGGATAGTTTTTGGACTTGTAGGGATTCGGGTTTTTGTTGTTGTTGTTGTTGTTGTTGTGGATTGGTTGGTGATTTTGATAAGGTTGAGTTCATGTGTCTGCTGCAGCCGGAGTGATCGGAAGAAATACACTGGGTTCCGGGAGAATATATAATCATGAGCTCGTCGAAACCTCGGCTGACACGCATCGCCAGCACCAAGGAGAATTTGCAAAATTCTCTAGTGGATCACCGCGATCAGATCCTATGCATCCTCTCTCGGTAAGATCAACACATGAAGTTTTCTTCTTCATGTAACATGATGTTTGCAACTGCAGTTTGTTTGTTTGTTGCTACTTGTGTTTTGGTAAAAGCTTGATTTTGCTGCCATGAATTGCAGGTATTTGTCTCAAGGAAGAACTATTCTACAACCATACCACTTGATCGATGAGCTCAACATTGCAATTGAGGAGAACAAAGAAGCCTTTCTTGAAGAATGCCCATTTGCCAAACTCATCCGCAAATCTCAGGTGCACATTCTTCCACTACAACAAAACTGCAATATTCAGAACTTGCATTCTTCAAAGCTACTGTACTAGCTCTCAGCCTATCAAGTCTTTCTTGGGATTCTTCTTCTTCTTCTACTACTACTACTACTTCTTTCAGCTTCTCCTCCTCTGAGTTTCCAGCTGCTAATTCCGAACCCTGCAAAATTGCTGCAATTTGTATTGGAACTATATAGGGTTCATGGCAATTTGGCAACAGAATTTTCAACCAAAAATTTGCAGTTTTTGTGATGTGGGGGGGGTACATGGTGGTGGGAATTTTTTTTGGTTTGTTACAGGAAGCCATAGTCTTGCCACCATGGGTGGGCTTTGCAACAAGGCCTAGACCCGGCATATGGGAGTACTTGAGAGTGAATGTGGAGGAGCTTGTCGTGGAGGAGCTCAGTGTTTCAGAGTACTTGGGGTTCAAGGAGCACCTCAGCAAGGGATCTGAGTGAGTACTTAGCCTTATTCTGATTGAATCTCTTTTGTTGAAATCTTTCTTCCATCCCCCCTTATTATGTATGTATTCAAAGCTTTTCTGGAATTTCTGCACATCATCAGAAAAATTATACCAGCTTAAACTTGGATAAAGCTCAAGTGGAAGATGTGTGCAAGTGAGCAAATCGAGAGCTAATTATAAGACAACTTCAAGGCTTAATCCATCTTCTGTCTTATGGTTTAATATGCTACTAATCTAGATCACTTGCATAGTATGTGCCATTACCTAATTTCAAATTACCGTTTCATTGTAATCTATGTCACAGTAAACACCACATATTGTACATTGTAATGGATCAAACCCCAAAGTTTACGTCATACATGTGTCATGAGCCATGGCTTTTTGTGTGAGAAAAACCACTTTCTCTCTTGTAGTGGACTGTGGATTATGTCTACTAAATAGTGTGCTAATCGAAGAGTTGCTGATCGTGGGCATCACGCGGGTTTTGGAATTTTGTTGGAACTTGGTAATCATCAATGTGAATTCTTGAATGAATGAATTTTTGGGTGGTTTTTTTTGGTTGCAGTTTGGTGGATCCATTTGTGCTGGAGTTGGACTTTGGACCTTTCAATGCAAGGTTTCCACGACTGAAAATACCCAAGTCTATTGGAAATGGGGTGCAATTCCTCAATAGGCACCTCTCATCACATCTCTTCAATAACCCTGAAAGCATGGTTCCAATGTTTGAATTTCTCCGAACACATAGATACCGAGGAGAGGTAAAAATTTCAGCCTTCTTCATCCTGGCCCTGCATCCTCCTCCCAGCTTTTCATAAGGCAGATCTCGTATCAAAGGAACAAGTTGATGTTCTTGTTGATTGGAATATGATAATATAATGCTGCTCGTGCTGATGGTCACAGATGCAGAAGACCCCAATACGATGATGGTGAATGGGTTAGAAAGAAATGTTATTCCTGCCATGAAATTGTTTTTCACAGGTTTTGTACTGAAATGGGTTCTTGCAGATATTGATGCTTAATGACCGGATTGAGACCTTAAGCAAGCTTGGAGCAGCACTTACCAAAACTGAGGAGTATTTGAGCAAGCTTGCAGATTCCACTCCCTACAGCAGCTTTGAACACAAGTACATATGAATGAATACTTCCATGTCATGCTGCGATTTGTTTACCTCTTCCCAGGGAGACAATTGTTATGTAGAGTGTGAATTAGTGGCATTTTTTGTATGCACTAAATATAACTTCATCTAGTTTAGTGGTAGCTGATGGGAGGTTTTTGGATGTATTGAAGGAGAAATTAGTGGGGGTTTAAAATTGAGGTATGGCTTGATTTACTGTAGCTTGCAGACTCTTGGATTGGAGAAAGGATGGGGAAATACTGCAGGTCGTGTTTTGGAAACGATCAAATTGCTCCAAGATCTGCTTCAAGCTCCTGACCCAGAAACACTTGAGAAGTTCCTTGCCCTCATCCCCATGGTGTTCAGTGTGGTGATTGTATCACCCCATGGATATTTTGGACAAGCAGGTGTTCTTGGTCTGCCAGACACTGGAGGCCAGGTAAAAGAAAACCCTTGTTGTATATTATCACGTTCATATAGGTATACTAACCAGACTAAAAAACTTTGTAGTAGCGCAAGGTTTGGAATATCTAGATTAGGTTTCATCCAAAATGCTTTGGACTGGACTCAGAGAGTAAGTGCTTTGGGTTGGAACAGATTGTTTATATCTTGGACCAAGTGCGGGCACTTGAGGATGAAATTATTGAAAAGCTTCAGTTACAAGGATTGGACATCAAACCTCAGATTGTTGTGGTAAGAAAAAAAAATAGCATTTCTCTATTGTCATCTTCTTTAGGCTTTAGGGTTTAGGGTCCTGCTTTCTAGCAAAAACAATTAGGGTTATATTGCAGAGAGGAGGACTATGCTGTACAATCATCTGTTTATTCAATTCTCACATTTTGTTTGTCATTGAAGGGGACTTGCAGAGTTGAGCATGAACATATGGTTCCACTGCATTTGTGAAGTGATGTACAATAACAGTGACCTAGACTGATGATGATGTGTCATGCATGATTGGGCAGCTGACCCGCCTCATTCCAGATTCACAAGGAACCTCTTGCAATCAGCGAATTGAGAAGATTGCTGGAACCCAGCACTCACGTATCCTGCGTATCCCATTCCGTCACAACGGTACCATCCTCAAGAAGTGGATTTCACGATTCGATGTCTACCCTTACTTGGAAACCTATGCAGAGGTCAGTTCACAAAATGAAATCAAAAACTGTTTCTCCATCAATTCCTATGTGTTTTAGCAACCAAGTCCACTCCAATATGTGAAAATCTTCTTGCATTTTTTCCTTTCATTTAAGAGGGACTAAAGAATTGTGAGATGGGGGACATTACAGGATGCGGTCACAGAAGTCTGTGCAGAACTTTCAGGCCAGCCTGATCTTATAATTGGGAATTACAGTGATGGCAATTTAGTGGCGTCTTTGCTTTCTCATCACCTTAATGTCACCCAGGTCTATTTCCTCCACCTGATCAACCATGCACCAGTAACCTAACAAGAGATCATCAGTTGGTGTAAAACTCTACACATTTTGTGTTAAACAGATGATCACAATGGGAAGCTATTGATTGATGAGTATATATATATATATATATATATATGTCTATATCTAGGGAAATTTTGTTGGAAAAATCCATCTTCTTTTCACATCTGCATTGAATCTGTGGTGCAATTCAAGATTTATATTTTAGGGTTTATGGAATGATTTTTGTCAGCTTCCTAAACCCATTTGAGAGATCCTGAAATGAGTTGTTTTGTTGCCAACAGTGTACAATTGCACATGCACTGGAGAAGACAAAGTACCCAGACTCAGACATTTACTGGAAAAGCTTTGAAGAGAAGTATCACTTCTCGTGCCAATTCACTGCCGACCTCATTGCCATGAACCATACTGACTTCATCATTACAAGTACTTATCAAGAAATTGCTGGCAGGTAACTGCAATCTCTCTCTCTCTCTCTCTCTCAAACCTACCTTCAAATCTAGCCAAAGAGTTGTGTTATGTTTCATGACTGAGTATAATAAACAGCACTGCAAGTGCCACCAAATTGAGAACCAAACTCAAGTGAAATGGCTTGATTTGTATCCATGTTTCTTCTGCCCATGGCAGTGAGGATACTGTTGGGCAGTATGAGAGCCACCAGGCATTCACATTGCCAGGTCTGTACCGGGTGGTGAATGGTATTGATGTATTTGATCCCAAGTTCAACATTGTGTCCCCTGGAGCTGATCTGAGCATCTATTATCCATTCACTGACATGAAGCATCGGTTAACAAGCCTCCATGAGGCTATTGAAGAGCTCTTGTTTCATCCTTCGCAGACCGATGAGCACATGTACACACTCCTCCTCTCTAGACCTGTTTTTAACTTCATTTCATTCATTATCAATGTAGTGGGTTTTTGTCTTCTGCCATACCTGTTACAGATTGATTACTGTTTTATATCATGTTTTCTAACTAGATTGCCTGTGTGTTCCTCTTCTTCTTGTAGTGGCTTGATTGATCAGAAGAAACCCATTTTGTTTACCATGGCGCGACTGGACCGTGTGAAGAATCTGACAGGTCTGGTGGACATGTTCGGCAAGAATGCAAAGCTGCGGGAGTTAGTGAACTTGGTCCTGGTGGCAGGTGACATTGATGCAAGCAAGTCCAAGGATCGTGAGGAAGTGAAGGAGATTGAGAAGATGCATAGTCTAATCGAGCAACACAAGCTCCATGTTGGATTCCGCTGGATCCGCTCCCAGACAAATCGGGTGCGAAATGGGGAGCTGTATCGATACATTGCTGACTCTCATGGAGCTTTTGTTCAGCCTGCACTATATGAAGGCTTTGGTCTAACTGTCGTGGAAGCCATGACTTGTGGCCTCCCCACATTTGCAACATCTCATGGAGGTCCAGCTGAGATCATTGAGGATGGTATCTCTGGTTTCCATATCGATCCCTATCATGCAGATGAAGCTGGTGCCATCATTGTCAACTTCTTTGAAAGATGTAAATCTGAGCCAAATCTGTGGACCCAAATCTCAGAAGGGGGTCTGAAGCGCATTTATTCCAAGTAAGTGTACAGAAAATTACCAGTAAGAGAGATTCAGACTGCAGGTGCAAACAGCTGCTGGCATTTGCAAGTCATTGAGCTTTATACTCATGTGCAAGATTAGAAAAACAAGGGATTTTCTGAAGGATTTGGATGTGTTTCTAGGTCAATATTGACAAAAACCCTAAACCCTAAAAACCTCTGGACCTTTGTGAAGGTACACATGGAAGATATATGCAGAGCGGTTGATGACACTTTCCAAGGTATACGGCTTCTGGAAGTTTGTCTCCAAATTGAATAGGCAGGAGACTCGCCGCTACCTTGAGATGTTCTATATTCTCAAATTCCGTGAACTGGTAGGGCACTTTTACTAAATTTTTCTCCTTTCTTTTCAAACTCATTAATATTGTGGTATTACTATCGTCACTCTAGAAAGACTCTACATTTTACACTTGTGCCCCTGCAAAATTATCATACTCTGAAAAAGTTTCAAATCTGATCTGTTGTTGCTGATCTTTATTCAGGCGAAGACAGTACCACTGTCAAGTGATGATGTGAGCACGATTGAGAAAATGGAAAAGAAAGCACACTTGGGGCCTGGTGAGGAGGCAGTAGTTGGTGTGCATGTCCCAGATGGAGCAAATTTAAAGCTTACTGTTTAGTGGATCTGTTCCTTGAATTACAAAGCATAAATGTTCTCTGAAAATACCATTCAGTGGACAGACATTGGTTGGATTTGGTTTCTTTTCACAACACATAGTTGCATCTAGGATTATATTCATATATATATATATAAGTATGAGCAGTCAATCCTAAGATTTTTTAGCCTGCCAATTGGCACAAAGGTGCTCTAGATTGACATTCCAGTGAGACCATGACACTTGTTGGATCTTCATCATTTTTTGATACTTTATAGACACCAACTGGTGAGGATGTTAAAGAAAATTGGGTTCTGTGTTGTTGTTGTTGTTCTATGTTGTTGTATGGCATATAATGGGTCCTGATTAGAAAAGCTATTTAAAACAGATTGGGTTTCAAAGGAGAGCACTGAAGTCTGGTTTTATCAAAAGAACAAAACTTGAAGTATGAGAAATGATAATTGGACAGTAGTCAATCTTCTGCTACATTGATTGGGTTGTGGTGAGTTTAAGATAACTGGACAGTAGTCAATCTTCTGCTACATTTATGAAGGAATATGATTTTGGCTTTGAATCAAATTAATTGGAAAGAGCAACACAACATCAGCTGTGTAGTAGATCAAAGAAGACTCTGAAAAACTCTGATTTCAGCAGCTTGGAATAGCAATACAAGAATACAACAACATTGGATGTGATCAAGACTCTGTTCATTGCTTAATCCATTCATGGAAATGGCACATAACTTTTGCTGATTCAAACTTTAGAATCCATCCCCAACATCCAAGGTTAAAGTAAAAGGCATTATAATCAAGGAAATCCTCTGCCAACAGCAGCTCAGGGACATGAAACAAGGATTCAAAGAACACTGCAATCTTGGTTGAAAGCAATCTTGCAGATTGCATCTTCAAAAAACAAATCAGCAAAACTAGAATTTGATCATCTTTGTTTGTTTTGCTTAGCAGCTTGGAGACAATGTTTAGTTAGTTGCCAGATGCAATTTCCTCTAGAGAGTTTTCCTCTTCAAAGCTTCGAAGGGATTCACATACAAATTTATCCCACAAAAATAAATTGGATTCCAACTCAACTAAATGCAATTCAAATTCTGTTGGCTTCATATTTAATTGAATTGAATTGTATTGAATTGAATTCAAATTCAATTGAAAAGAAAAGAAAAGAAATGCCAATTGATTTTATTTTTTCAATTATTCATTGTTTTCGTCATTTGTTACTATGGTTGGAAAAAAAAAATTGATATAAAAGCCACATATTCAAAAAGACACCTCTCCATTCCATTGAGAATAGATTCTAAACTAAAATCTATTTTGAAAAATAGGACGAGATAATAATAATAATATAGGATTTTATAATCATCCCCCTAAACCACTTGTAACCATTGTCACTAGAAAATTGTCACAATTTAGGTTGGGTAAGGTCCCACAATGGTTTATAAGCTGACTAGTGACACACCCTAAATCCTACAACTTAGTTACCCCCAATTTTGTTGGGTTTTAGGGCCTTGTGGGGGGGGGGGCGGTGAGGAGGAGGGGGCGAGGGGTTTGCGTAGTGCCACGTAGAAACTAGAAAGAGGCTTCTTCCGTGCTGCTTCCGCAACTGCAAACGAAAAGACGGACGCGACGGAGGAGCTTCGATTGCAGTGCAATTCTCTGCTTTCCTTGCATCGAATTTGGCGCGGCGGAGTGTGGCATCTGTGTGGAGAGAGAGTGTGCTCCAGTGGGTTGTTGGATTGTAGGATATGAAGGGGTTCATTGAGCAGTAGACTTGTGGAGGTATCTTAGCGGAAGAGAGAGAGAGAAAGGGGGGGGGTGGGGGTGAAAAAAAAATCGCTGTTGGTGGAGCGGGAGAGGGAAAGGTCTTGAGATTGTTCTGAGATTGAGAGCCTGGGAAAAGGAAAGTAAGGAGATTTTAGTACTTTCCTTGTGGTGGAGATGATGCCGTATCAGCAACAACCGATGCAAGGAACGCTGATATGTAGCGGTTGTCACACTTTGTTGGTGAATCCATCTGGAACCAGTTACGTGAAATGTGTATTGTGCAGCTCGGTGACTGACATGCCTCCTCGTGGCACAGAGATGATGGCGCAGTTGGTTTGTGGCGGATGTCGGACTTTGTTGATGTACATGCGCGGTACCACTAGCGTGCGATGCTCCTGTTGTCACACGGTGAATCTGGCTATGGAGACGCCGACGCCTCCTCGTCCTATGACGCATATCAATTGTTGGGGTTGTGGTAAGATGCTCTGGTACGCAGATGGGGATTACTCAGTGACGTGTGATTTTTGTCAGTTGACCGCCAATGGATTGTTGAAAATGACCTCCATTGGCATGCCTTATATGCGATGGCCGTGGCCGTGGCCGTGGCCATGGCAGCAGCAACGGAGGCATTCAGCAACACCAGCACCACCACGATTGCAGTATCCTTGGAGGTCAGCAACACCATCACCACCACGATCGCAGTATCCTCGTGCTTCTCTTCCTCCCCGAGTGCCTGCAGCTTCTGAGAAGTCTCGTTCACAGAGAGTCTCGTACCCTGAACGTGATTGGGACTTATCCTGTGGTGGATGAGAACGGCAAGTTGGTCAGCAACGGGGCCGTGGGAGTAACCATCGAGAGAAGGTGACAACGGGAGAGGATCGGCAACAACTCCTCGAAATCCAATCATTTCAACTTCCATGCCCTGCTTGAGATAGCAGAAGATTGCACTGCATCTGTGAAGAAAAGCAATGAACCCAATCAAACCAGAAACCCTAGGTACAGGCACATAGACTGTGGGGGATTGTTGCCTGATGTGTTGATTGAATGCACAAGCATCACTGGTCTCACAGCCAACCTGCTTGTGCTTTGTGCATTGTTTCAGACTACTATGATCTTTACACCTATTTTTTCATTTATATGAAAATCCAAAAAAAAACATTTATTGAACTTGATGTGCCATAACTTTCTCTTCAATTGTTTCCTCTTCTATTTTTTTTTCCCCTCTAAAACATTAAAGGCACATTAGGCCTTGTTAGAGAGTTTAAATCTCAAGGGTGTGTCAATGAAAAAATCACAACAGAAATACTAACTTCACTTTCAAGACTTTTTCAACTCAAGCATATAACCCACAGCTTGAGTCAAATTGCAACTCCTTTTTTTTTTTTTTGGTTTTTGCAATGAAACAAAAGTTACAACTTGAACATACTACACAAGCAACTGTTCAAAATCCACACAAACTTTCACAAAACAAAACCATACCAAACAACATTTGTTGCCAAAACCAAAAAGCTTTTCCAAGTTTTTTTTCAAGTCAAAATCTAATGTAGTGAACAAAATGAGAATTCACATCTTACACCCCCAAAACACAACCTAAATTCACAAAAATGTAAGAATATACATGACATGTAAGAGACTCAACTTGAGGAAAAATGACTCTCCTACACCTCCCATGATGATGATAATATCGACTTCAAAATAGTTAACGCCTTTCAAATTAATTCCGACTAATTTAAGAAACTTAGGAGTTATTTAAGCATACTGATTCACCCAATTGGGCAAAAAGCAAATAATCTTGACATAAGAAAAAACATAAATCCCTTTCAAGAAGCACCAACCACACATGTCATGCATGGCTACCTCAGTAATGACATCACATTGATTTATTTTTATTTAATGTAGAAAAAATCATCCAATTTTAACTTGCTTCACATGGATCAACAATTTTTAAAAATTGGGAGTAAGAATGGGAATTTGTAGAAATTGGGTCGGAGGTGCAACAAACATCCTTATTTTACCTTTTTTTTCTTTCCTCAACATTCAACCACTTGTCATACCACTTCATTGTAGTATTTGTTATGCCTACCCTCATTCAAAAATATTTGTTTTCTCGGCATCTTGATCACCATGTTGTTTGGTCACAATTTTCATTGCCCTATTGTTGCACTATTTTTTTGCCACCTACTCTTGCTCTGCCATTTCACTATTTCCTTCATCTCAATTGTCCTGACTGATGTTTTTTGGTTTAAGAAGAAGAAGTTACCATCTTACCAGGTTAGAGAAGAAGATTTGGCACGTATCTGGTTGGTGTACCTCTGATGTAAGTTGCTGGGAGCTGACAATAGTAACTTCCTGTAGATAGCCTGTGAGGGTGTTGCTCCTTGTGTTGGTCTCCAAGCTTGGAGCTGTCCCAATTTGAGGGCATGAAAGCAGTTGACAGCCAAAGTTGTGGGGAGGTCAGAGCTCTCATTATCGGTACCTTGTGTTGTTGATCAGATCACGCTGTCAACCAGGACCCATTCTCTGCGCATGAATCTCTCATATTCCATGGAAGCCTGTAGTCAAGCTTAATCAAATAGCCTGAGGTTCTTTCTTGCTTAACGTTAGATGATCCCATCGCAATTGGCTCCTTTATGTTAGAGTTAAGCAGTTCCTAGCATCTTGTGTAAAGCTCTAAATTGGTTATGCTCAGGTGTCAGTGAATCACCTGCACAGGCAGATATCATACAGGGACCAAGAACTGACATTACAGAAAGAGAAGAACATGCAAAAAAATGTCAAATTGCGGAATGGAGGTGATGTAAAACCTCAATTGTCATCATGTATGGAATCTGTTGGTGCTTTTGATAGTCCCATCACCATTGCAGTGTTTGTCAAATTGCAGGATCCCGGGGAAAGGGATGTAGGGGAAGGTAAGCTTTTCGCCCAACTACCCTGCGACGCAGACTGCTCAAATAGTGGGGAAGCACCCGGGTTGTTGGCCTAGGTGTCAGCTCTTCAGTGCTGATGGGAAAAGTAGCATCTGCAAGAGCCTGTATGGATGCAAGCACTTCTCTTTTCTGCAGGTTTTGTCCAGCCTCCGGTTCAAAGGTTGGCCCTGGAAGTTCGACACCTTCCAAGATGTGGAGGGCCTTTGCAGGTGGGAGCTCAGGTGAAGGTCCAGGGTTTGTCAGCTTCATAGACCTTTCAGGAGGCAAGATCCACAACAGGGTTAAACTCAGAACACATGTAAATTTCTTGGGAACTGTGTGCACATTCAAAGATGAGTATTCAATGAAGTGGACATGGTTCGAATAATATCAAGGCCTTCATTGTGTTCAAGAGCATCTCACATGAGGCAGTGAATACAAACTTGTGTGCTTGGGATCATTATTAACCTACATTTCTGCCCATAGAACTGAAAGCTCTGCAGGAAAATTTGCAGCCAGTGAGCAGGAACATGCCAGGAGATGCATGAATTCAGGTAGTTCTAGATCATCATTCCACTCTAGGTACTGCATAGTAAGCAGTAGTATATGAGTCTACAGATGACATTCCACATCCTCACCCAAAGTGTAGGCTCTCCCTCGCAAGTCCAATGAGTTTGGAATGACAGCCTCGTTCATGCTCTAGCAGAATGTATGTGCGAACCCACATCTGCTAATACATCAGACAATTCCAAATTACTACAGATCAAGTTGCAGGTATGCATTACATTTCATGACTGCTGTATATCAGTTACTGCTAATGTCCTCTCTATTTATAGGTAAGAAAAGTATAAGAGGAGTCTTGTCGGACTTACCTTAGACAGGCAACTGGCAACTGAGTTTGTAATGTGGTCTGGCACACTTGTCCAAGTAGACCTTTGGACACTTTGTGGGACTACCAGGATCTCTTCCTCTGCTGCAATCCTCTGGACAGAGGTAAACATACTTTGAGGATTTGATTCACATGATAGAAGTGTACCAACTTGCGGCCAGTCAACATTCTGCCTATTATCTACTGGAGATTGTCTTTCAGGTCCTCTTGCTACTACTGCATGATAGGAAGGGCACAGGCATACTGGATTAGAAGGAAACTCAGAGGAATTAGCAGGCAGGTGCCAACATGGCATGGAACATGGTCGAACCTTTGCTACAAAAGACTGGCCAGTCTGAGCAGGCATGAGGAGATAGAAGCACGGAAATGAGACCTCTGATCTCACTTCAATATCATATGCCGATGTGCAAAGGAGACCACAAGCCCTGACATTTAGATCCCGACAGATAGCAACAAAAACTGCACCCAACACAACAAGCATCAAAAGTGCATCTTATGTGCTGAAAGCATTGGAAAAGAAAAGTTGTGAGCAGATTTTTAACTCAAAAATGCTGATAAGTTCAAGGAGATCTTACTTTGCTCGTTCTTTTCCAGGTTGTCTGAATCTCCTGATGAGATTTCATTCTCGATGTCAGAGGAAGGCACTGCAGTGTGTGGTATTCCAAAACAAAGGCCTTCATGCACCCATACCATATTCAGCAAGTTCACAGTTCATGGAAGCCAAGCAGAACATCACCAAAGATTTTTGAGCATGACACAAAGTCTAATGAATTCCTTCACTGTAACCCCAGTTTTTAAGCAGTCAGAACTGTAGACAGACATTAGCATGTGTGCCTTGGTGGTGAGAGCTTTTGCATTGGGTTGTAGTAGTTACCTTCATCCACACTGTCTAGTGGTATGCATCTGTTGACCTTCAGAATTACTGGAGGTCCTGTCTTTTCATATGTGGCTGGCAGAAGTGGGGCCATCTTGAAAGAGGGCAAGTGGAAAACAGTTTCAGCACCGACAAGGACATTGTCACCAACCAGATCGACAGAATCTAGTTGTTGACCTGTGACAGGGCATGATGTTGCTTGTCCAGCTATGGATCCTTTGTGTGGTGGTGCAGTTATCACTTGCCCATGACACCTGCAAGTCTGATGTCCAGTGGTTCAACTACAAGCTTATCACTTCAGTGGTAACATTGACTTTTGTACATGAGACCTGCAAACATAGACTACAATACTACACATCACATGACTGGTAACAGTAATGCTGCTACCACATTCCACAAATTTGGTACCTCTTTAACAAAAATACTTCTCTCATTCAATTGCAAGTTAGACCTTCAGTGACAACGCAAATAGCCCCATGTGTCACATATTATGAAACTGAAGTAGCTTATGATCTTACAACCCCTACTCCACGTTGAGAACCATTACCACATGCACATTGACACAACTTGGATATTAATTTGATCATACAGAATGAGGACACTATTCCTGCTCACAATTTAGAGATCTACCTGGCATGGTTTTATGGTGTCTGCAATGTGGAGGATGGATGTGTGAAATGAGCAGAACACTCTGTTGACATCACCTCCAAGACTGTCAGGAAACTCAAGAACAACCTCCATAGGTCCTTCACATTCTGTAACAATCTCCTGAAACCACCTCTTGGCAAGAGAAAGTAGTATCCATGGATCTGCACCATCCAAAAAACCTTTGAACAATACTCACTTGATAAATCTCCATCTTGTCCTATATATACGAGCAATGCTGGAGTCTATTCAAATCTGTCCAATTTTTTGCATTGATACTACAGCATGACACCATGAACAAATGATTTTCTGTTCAGCCCTGTCTGTTGTCAATCAGCATCACAGAAGCCTCAGAACCTTCCAGAGTTGGGTTAGCAACACAGACCCCATTCCATTATCTGGAAGGTACAATTTTCAAACCCAGAAACACACTTTGCAAAGGGATTGGCTTCCTGCAAAAGCTCAGCCTGTTGAGTTCCAGGCCCAGTTTTCTCTTTGTGCTCGATTTGAATGAACTCAATTTCCACAAGCTGATCAGCTGCTTCCTTCCCTTACAAGTCAATCAGGAAAGACCAAACAATGCCAAGTCAGGTCTGCTCGCAAAATTACAGCCACAGCTCTTCTGAATTCCTAGCCAGAAAATAAAGTAAGCTCTGGAAGTCTTGCTCTGGCAGTGCTAAATTGCAAATTAACACATAGCTTACAAGTCTACACTAAAGACACAACTGATCTGTTTGCCAGCTATGGTTCAACTGCCAGGGTCTGAGAATGCATGTCAACTACCAGTATTGTTTGTGTCAATGAAGCACCAGCCTCCATGAATTGGCCACTTATCATGACCACCTTCTTGCGAATTTCAGGTGTCCCCCAGGACAAGAGCCCTTCTTCACCTTTGAGAATTCTGGAAAGGCATGATACTGACAATATTCCTGTGTACAATCTGTTAGCCTTCTTCCCCTAAAGTATTCTGCTGCAAAGGTCATAATATCCTGGAGGGCAGTAGAAGACAACCCCAATGCAAATTTAGCAAATGACTAAAGATCGACCAGTGTAGGTGATTTTGTCAAATGATGGAGAGACAAAGTTTGAGCCCCAGATCTCAGGCCAGAGAACTGCTAAACCCTGACTTCTTCGACTTGTGCATGAGGAAGTTTTGTGAAACAATACAAAAGTAGTGCTCAGAAATCAGACCATGTAAAACAGACTTTCCAAGAGAGATATGTGCACTGCTTAGTAACTTGCCTTGACAAAGTCCACATGAAGCTCCTACTGAGACTGTGGCAGAACTCGAGGTTGATAGTTCCATAGCAGGTATGCTAATGACTTTGTGGTAGAACTCTCGTAAATCAAAGGGACTCTTTGACTTATAAACCACATGGACCTGCAGCAGCATTCATCGGGCTTTTACAATAATGCATGCCAAAGCTAGTTTGTAAGAATTTCCTCAATTTCAGCTTATGAAAAGATACACGTAATAACCACCACCTCTGAAATAGAGGAGGAGAAAGGCTTGCAACTCTGTTTCAGCAAGGAACTGAGGTGGACCCAATTGATACATCAGTCAGATAAGAGAAAAGCAACTGAGGCTTTGAAGCAGAATCCCCAGAACACAAAAAGCAAGTTCCAGATTGGGAAAAAGCATCAGCACCACAACAGGCACAAAGATAAGTGTACCTCTTTTGCTCCAGAGTCCGAATCTTTGCTTGTGTAGCAAATAGAAATGGTGTTGTTGCAGGTACTCCGCAGAGAGGAGGAGCAGTCATTTCTACTTAGAGCGTAGAGGTTCCCTACCCTGACCAAACACTAAATCTCCACAGAAACACAGAATGCTATCATATTGCAAACCACAATGATGATCATAAAGTCTGTATCATTTCTGCTTCACACAAAGTATGAAAGATTCTTTCCTGGTAGCTAGTCTTTTTTGCCTCACAAGACTCTCAATGGCATTGTCAAGTCTCTGGAGACAATTTTGGTAGCTTGAAGAAATTGCCACAGCAGCAGCAGCAGTTACATATGTGAGATGAAGATGCAAGAGGTGAGAGAACGATCTGTATCAATACAAGTTCTCATGACACAAACAAACTCCATAGCTCGAAAACGTCACAATAGTGCTTGCTCCTGTGCAAGCAAGCAAAGCAACTAGCGTAACAACAGAAGCAACAACAGCAGATATTGGTAAATCTAAAGCTTCAGGCGCTTCAAAAGAAAATTCCACCAGAAACAGTAACAGAAAGAGAAAGAAGAGACGTGATGATGTCCTTAGTACTGCAAGAAGGACGATGATGTCCAAGAGAGTGGATGACAAGCAAGACAGACGAAATGCAGGCAGGCTGAAGAAAACTACGGAAGAGAGACACTATTGGCAATTCTTCTAACGGAAATCCCATAAAAAAGCAAGCAAAAAGATTTATTTGAAAGATAGTTAAGATAGACGTTCTGCAGATTTTTTGTTGTGTCATTATATTCGAAGAAGAAAGGATGATTCAGGAAGAACAAAACAAGAATAATAATGACAACAACGAAGAACCGCGGATACAAATCGGAAGTGAAAAGCAGTAATGGTTGTGAAGCACCTGCTTGAGGGCCTTGAACAAGGCAACGGTGAAGGAATCGACATCGAGGACGAAGCAAAGGAGCACCATGGGCGGACGATGACGCCGACGACGAAGACGACGACGACGACGCAGCAACAAGAAAACAAGAAAAAGGCAGAAACACAAAAACCTCGACCGATATTTTAAATTTATGAGACTTCATTTTTTAAAATGAAAATAAATAATATCTTTTAATTTATTTATTTATTTATGTAATTTATATTACAATTAATTTTGCATTCCAATATTATCCATCAAGTTATTTACACACATGACTACCAATAAACAAAATAAAAATTGTGTTAATAAAAAAGGCTCCATGGGAATAAAATTATCATGTGAAAAAAAGCTCCAATGGATGTTTTGATGTCAAATGGAATGTGCTTATATGATTTGAAATTGGGTTACTTGTGAATGAATGGGTTTTGATTTTTTTCACAAGATGGCAATTTAGGGTTTTATTAGATGTGAAAATATTTAAAGTGTCGTGGTGTTTTATAAAATGTCGTGGATTTCTTGCATTCTTGTCTTTCATCGTTTGATGATGGATGCATTTCTTAATGTCGTGGATTTTTTGCATTCTTGTCTTTCATCGTTTGATGGATGCATTTCTTAATGTCGTGGATTTTTTGTGTTCTTGTCTTTTCATCGTTTGATGAATGCATTTCTTAATGTCGTGGATTTTTTGCATTCTTGTCTTTCATTGTTTGATGGATGCATTTTTTAATGTCGTGGATTTCTTGCATTCTTGTCTTTCATCCTTTGATGGATGCATTTTTTAGTGTCATGGATTTCTTGTATTCTTGTCTTTGATCATTTAATGGATGCATTTCTTAGTGTCATGAATTTCTTGCATTCTTGTCTTTCATCGTTTGATGGATGCATTTCTTAATGTTGTGGATTTTTTGTATTCTTGTCTTTCATCATTTGATGGATACATTTCTTTTATCTTTGGATTTTTAGCTAATGATGTGAAGGAGCAATGGTGGTGGTGGATGATGAAATGTGGTTGGTGCAAAAAGATTGATGACTCATTATGTTGTGACGTGTTGTTAATTTCTCGTAAAGCATTTGAGAAATTTTGTCATTTTTGTCTGGTGTCGCTATTGTGGAGGAGTAATGCATTCGTGTGGAGTTTGCAAATAAATTTCATCTCAATTTTGCTTTGGAGGAGGCTTTTGATACCCAAAGAAGAAGGTCGCTAGTTGAATGAATGTTGATACTCTATGTTTGATTAAAATTGTTGTTGTAAATTATACTTTATATTGATTTTTTTTTAATTATTTATGTTAGGCAAGAAAAATATGCATACTTCTATGATTTGTAAGTGGTTGGTAGTTTTGTAATGTTCATGAACAAAGAAGAAGGGGGAAAAGAATCGATCACAAAATCCAAGTTCCAAAGCTATCAAATCCTACCATTGCCAAGTTCATTGAAAAAACAAAAATAAAAAGGGGAAAAATTGCTTATGTGTTGGGTTTTAGTATGTTTAGTTGGAAGGGATATAAGAGTAGAGAGAAAGGAAAGTCTATAACTTGGAATGTAAGGCAAATGTTATAATAAGTAAGGTTACACAAATATAAAATCAAGGATATCAATTGGTTGTTGGGAAGTTGAGATTGTTTCAAAATAAAGGAGGTGTTTCATTGGGTGGAAAGGAGAACTCTTGTGTGACACAACCAACCCACATGGTGTTAGAATAGAATTGAGTGAATTCAATCACTAGGACTAAATGCAAGTGTTGTTGGTCAATGATATTGTTCCTATGCATAAAACAAGATAATCAACTAGTGAAATTGTTCTATGTTTATGCATAAAAGAGTTGAGTGAAAATAACAAATTGGTAATGGATAAGAAGATACTTGAATGATAAAGTTCAAAGAGCGGGGCATATGAAAGCCTAACATCAAGAACCTTCCATGTTTGCAATGAACATTTAAGTCATGTGATGGGTGACTATCTAGCACAGTTCAAAGAGCACCAATATGTGTAGGTTGATAATTTGTTGGTTTGGATGTGATCTTAGATTCGTTTCCTATAGCATGTGTCAAGGAGGAGGTTTCAACAATCTATCTATGAAGGAAGGTAGTTTGTTTTGTAGTTATGAGATCCACCGAACCAGGATGCTTCAGATTGTGTCCTTAGTGTCTTTGGAAAGTCTCTCAATGAGGGGTGCATGGGCTTGGTTCCATGATATTTGGACTTGCGGTGCAAAAGTTCTTGAATATTGAATGATTTCTTCACTAAAAATTAAATTAAATTGTAGCTGAAAATTTTGTAGGAATTGGAATGTGCCTTTGGTGTTCTTGGAAAGATCTTGATGAGAAGATTTAAGGGAATTTATTTGGTAAGATTTGGATTGAAAATGTGGGAGATATTGATTTTTAAGTGATTTCAGCCGCTGAAAATTTAAATAAATTCCAAAAAACCAGGTTTGGGAAGGAAAAATCACTTGAAGGCTTACCATTCAATTCAAGCATGATTTCCTTTCATATTTGGTTGTTCAAAAAATCAATACATACATTGCAAAACAAGGTTCACATGTTGAGTTTCTCTATTTTGTAATGGGTTCACACTTGGGCCAACAACGTAGGCCACACTAGTTGATTGATATATTAACTTATGAATAAAGAAATTAGTGGTAAGTAGATGCATGATATGTCAAAAATATGAATGAAAAAAGAAAGCTTGACTATTTCTCAATGAATAAAAATTATAAGACAATTGTGTTAAGAAACCTTGAATCTTGTGATTTCCATCATCTCCCCATTTTTATTACACTAGGACATGAGATGACTTAATTGGCTAATGGGACATCATGTGCATTTTAAGTTCAATGGCAAACTCAGAATCAACTTGTCCATCTACCAAAGTTGTCCCATGAACCATTCAATTTGATTATGAACCAAAATGGATTGATCATGAATACTTTAACATGATACATAAATTGATAAATTTATTACCAATTATACATCATCTAAGAATTTTTAAAAGGGGGAAAGGCCATTATTGTTCAAGTCTAGAATTTCATACAAATTTTAGGCTTTACTTATCTTCAAAGAATCAACATTGCTTGCTATTAGAGTGTCCAAGGTTTAGGTGATATCATTAATGTCAAAAGGATTGTGTAAGTATTTTTGTTTTAAAGGTCACGATGATTGAGAATTTTTCCTTTCAATTCTTTAGGAATGATACATGTTTTTAATCATTCCAAAATGTGAATGAGACATGGTTTCCACCAAATTACTGAACCCATTCATTCTTTTCATTATTTGTAAATTTAAAAAATAAGTCATATTATTCATAAGTATACTATTTGTTTGTTTGTGATGAATTTTCACCACTTTTCAACAAAAAAAAAAAAGTCCCAAAAATATTAACAAAGGATTTTTTTGAAATGAATGACCTAAATTTATTAGATTTCTACCATAGGCTCCAATAGGTAGCCACAATATAGAAGGATTTTTTAAAAAATTCTATTTTCAAGTCTTTTCTATAGCTAGATCTAGCTAAATCTTATTGTTAACAATCACCATTTGGCAACATCACAAAATTTATAAAAAAAAACATCAATGTATCCTTGGTCTAGTTAATATGTACCTATTTTATTGTAGTTTATAAAATTAAAATAATTGAAAGGGAATTTGAAATGGAACTTGTATATTTTTTTGGATGCAAATTTAATAAAATCATGACTTGCCCAAACCATGATAAGTAGCAACACAATTTGTAACTTCACTCTCTAAGCAAACTAAAATGGATTTATGGGATTTACAAAAATAAGAAATGGAAAACCCAAATTGCAGCTTTATTTTGGAAACACCATTTGCAAAAGAAGAAGACATGTTTTGCCAATTTGGACAAGCTACAATTATATTTTGTCAAATTTCTGAAATTATGAAAGGGAAAAATAGTATGGTTAAATTGGAGGTGAAACCTTTTTTTTGCATTCACCAAATTCCCAAACTATTTTTTGAGGTGCTCTTTACAACTTCCATGATGTCAAGATGTAGCCAATTAATGAAAAAACAAAGGATGGGAAATTTACATATTTTGATCATTTGGACATGGAATTACTTGAATATTTCCTACATTTTGGAAAAAATAAAGGTTGCCTAAAAATCCCACTCAACCCTACTACACCTTGCCATAACATCCCATTTTTTCAAACGATTTCTTTAATTGCCACCTTACTTACTTAGATGGTCTACTCTTTTCATCTTGTTTTCACCTTAGCTATTTGATATACCAAATGTTATTTAATACCATCTTTAACACATAGAATTGCTCCAACTTTTGTCTAGTCTAGCAAGGAGGAGGGGCAACCCAAGCCATAAAATCCCCATATTAAGTAATATGGGCTAATTAAGATTATGGACAATGTTAAACCTATAGTTGTTACTCACTGTTTAACCTTGCTAAACTATAGTTATCACATAGGTATACTTCATGGGTTCATTACTCGAGCGAATGAATGAAAAACCTACCCATCTTTCACTAGAGCTTAAACACCCCTCAAATCCTTATGGAAATCTATTGTAAGTGCATGAGGTGTACCTACTTACTTGGCCTTTGTATCCGTGGCAACTCGAATTGGAAGCAAGTGAGCTTTCCTTTCTTCCACACTTGAAGTAGTACATAATACTAATGTAAGTAACTACGAGATGTTATCAAGTTCACAATTCCCTCCAAGATCAAGTGGGTAGGTGGGCAAGAGTGTTAGGGTTTGGGTGAGGACAATGGGTGAACCTGCTTGACTCATTAGATGTGAATGGTCGGTCTATAGAGTGGGGGAAAAAGGAGAGCAAAGTGTTGTTTTTTGTCATGCTATGTTATTCACTACAACAAAATATAGTTTTTCCTAAGCAAGTAGGCCTTGATGGCTCATGACACATGTGTGAGATAAACTAACCCATGTGGTTTCATCATCCATATGTGTGTAAAATATATATGTATAACAACACTCTATATCATTTTTTAAAAAACTTCAATACATAATAAATATGTCCCATGGCTCCTGACTAGGGTTAGTCAGTTCTAGTCAATCTTTGTTGTGGTCTTGTTTTGGGTGCCTCTCTCTATAACTCTATAAGAATGTGTGTTGTTTACTACCAAGTGTTTTTCTTGGGGACCTCTCAATTCCTTTATAATTTAGAGGCATATGGTATGTATGTATGTATGTATGTATGTACCATCATATTGGTCATGTCCTCATGTCCAACAACTTGAGTGCACAATTGTAAAACCCTAAACCCACAAAGAAGCTTTGCAAGGGTTAGGGTAACCATGTGTTAGAAAACCCATTCTAAAAGTTAGGGTACCATGGTAAAAACTATTGTTAGATACTTCTTTATTTTCATTGAAAGCCTCTTATTACCTCGGGCATTATTACCTCGGGCCCTTATAACTTTAGCCCTTAAACCCTGAAACCTTAAACTCTTAAACCCTAAAACCTTAAACCCTAACGTCTTAAACCCTTTAACAAAATTGCATAACTGAGTTGACTGCAATGGGCAATGGGCACACAAAAAAAATTAGTTGCAATTTGAAATTCTGAAACCACATCCACCACCAACAAAGACTTTTAGCAAAGGCTGGCTGGCTGCCTTGATGAGAGACAAATGAGAGACTTTGTGGCACTTGAATTGTCTCTGCCAACAAACAAACAAACCTGCAGAACAACAACAACAACAAGTCTGAAGCAGCACTCAAGACATGCATTAAGTTTATCCAATTTTTAGCTTCTAGAGATAGAGCTAGAGAGAGAGACAGAGACAGAGAGAGGGAGACAGAGCCCACCCTTTAAAAGCTCAGAAAGGACTTCAATCTACAACTTAAAGTCCTATCATTGCTTGTGTAAGACTTTTAAGTCCTACCTAACTTAGCTGATCATCATTTTTGCAGGAGACCTCTCTGAAAGCAAAAAAAAAGCCTGAAATAACAACACCACAAAACTTTCATCAATTAAAAAACAAAATTAGGGTTTAGTAGGGTTTAGAACTTTCATCAATTTAAAAAACAAAATTAGGGTTTAGTAGGGTTTAGAACTTTCAATTCAATTTAAAAACAAAATTAGGGTTTAGTAGGGTTTAGTAGACTTTCATCAATTAAAAAAACAAAGTTAGGGTATAGTAGGGTTTAGAACTTTCATCAATTTTTTTTTTAAATTAGGGTTTAGTAGGGTTTAGAACTTTCACCAATTTTTTTTTTAAAATTAGGGTTTAGTAGGGTTTAGAACTTTCATCAATTTAAAAACAAAAATAAGGGTTTAGTAGGGCTTAGAACTTTCATCAATTTAAAAACAAAAATAAGGGTTTAGTAGGCTTTAGAACTTTCAATTCAATTTAAAAACAAAATTAGGGTTTAGTAGGGTTTAGAACTTTCGATTCAATTTTTTTTTTAAATTAGGGTTTAGTAGGGTTTAGAACTTTCAATTCAATTTAAAAACAAAATTAGGGTTTAGTAGGGTTTAGAACTTTCATCAATTACAAACAAAATTAGGGTTTAGGGTTTAAGGCAATATGTTTATCTATATACCTCCTACACAATAAGTTGGTAACAGATTGCTCTAGAATATTGCTGGAGGACTGACACACATTGTTTTTTGTACTTACATTTTTTGTACACTTCTCCACCCACCAACCAGTTTGCCTCTGAGATTGGAGAGATTGCATGCAAAACAGAGCCCCCCCCCCAACTCTTGGCTCCACCACAAAGTCCTTTCTTGAGTACCAACATCTTTTGCTTTGCTACTACTACTACTCTTCTTGGAGTACCAACTTCCCAAGTCCCAACCAGCCTTTCTTGATGCTCGACACTAGAAATGAAAGCCCCCAAAATACTTGGCTTGGGCTCACCAACCAAGTCATTGTATAAATTGGTGTTCAAACCCATCCATCCATTCATCCATCTATCCATCCATTTTTCATTCATTCATACATACAATACTTTCATCCATCCATCAAAATTCATTTCTAACCCAATGTGTCTATCATGATGGGTTGTGTGGTACAAAGTGCGTATCATTGTCATCCGTAGAATATCAACTTATGACTATGTCATAGTGTTTGTGTGATGAGAGCTATCTTCATGGGTTATATATGTACGTGTGTGCACAAGTACATTTTTGAACTTCCCAATCAAGGGAATTTTTTTTTTCATTTTTTTCATTTTTTTCTCATATTGGAAAATTGGGTGAACTTTTCCCAAGACATTAGCAAAATTAGTCAAATTTACACTAATTTTTTTCCCAATTTTAATGTTTAAAAATCACAATTTTTTTCATAAAAATGGATCACTAGTCCCAATTGGTGAAGATCCAAACAAAGTTATAGTCACTGTGTCAATTAAGAGCAAAGTTGAAATATTTTGACAAGAGGAATCCTTGCAAAACATTGCAATTGGGTGACAAAATTTGAACCTTCTCATCTTGTTTCCTAAAGACCCGCTTACCCCCCAACATCAAGCTACAAAGTAAAAACCCTAACCTACGGGGGAATTGGGTTGTTGTCCAAGGTAGCCAAGATCACACCACATGAGTTGTTTGTACGAAGCAGCTTGATTTGGTGTGTGCACAAAAAACATGAACGGGTCCACCCTCATCCCCAAGGATCGAATGTTGTAATAATTTGTCAATTAGGTAAAGAGAGCCCAATTAGGTTGTTCAAGAAGACTCTAATGTTTTATGTTTTGAAGTCAAAAATGTAGTCAATTTGGCAACCAATCCTCGTGGTGGGTGAGTTAATCGACAAAATATTTCATGGAAAACAAGGGTTGTGTCATACTATGGCCTTGCCATTTACATTAAGAAGAATTAGGGAAATTCAAATATTTCAAACCCTAAATCCTCTGAAAGAAACCAAAATCCTTCAAGATATTATAACTCTATAACCAATCTCGAGTTTCAACACAAGCCAAAATATCATCTTTCCAAAATCCCCGCATAAAAATAGACCTATTATGACCTAAGGGCCAAAATCCCCTAAGCTACTATACTCTATGATGAATCTAAACACGACAATGGCAAGGCCAACAAAGGTGCCGAAACCAACTCCAACAACCAAACTTGTACAACATTCCACATAAAATTCACTCAACCCTAGTCTTCAACAAGTGTTTTCTTCAACAAGTGTGTTATTTTTCACACGCTTTGCAAACTCAATTGCAAAAGCTTTGCAAACCCAATGAGCTTGAATGCTACTATCTCATGGGCATCAACATACACATACTCAAATAACCCCATCATCGATCATCCCTTTGTAGTGCTACGTATATACAATGTATATATATATATATATATATATATTATTGGATAATATATTTAGGCAACATTCTACAAATAAATTTTTTTTCTTGCATTAATTAATTTTTTTTTGCATTTAGTTTTGACTTCCTCCTGAATATGGACCTGAATATGGTGATCAAACATTGAAGAAGGTCCTTGAATGTTTTGTCTTAATGGCAACCATTAAGTTTTTTTTTAAAAATGGCCTATCATATGAGCATTGAGGATCATGGATGGATGGAGTTATGTCCCTCAATTTTCTTCCTAGGCTAGCTCCATTTATTGCCATACCATCCACCACCATCCCACCTTCAAGACCTTCTATAATTAATGTTTCAGGTAGTACATATCTGCACAAGTTTGAACTGAGAAATAATGTTTGAATTCTCCTCATGCACCTCCTCCAATCAACTATGGCACCTTCAACAAATCTCTCACAAAATAATTGAGAAGCCAAGCCACTAGTAATTAAATGACTACCCTATCTCTATAGTACTAGCTACTACAAACCTAGAGAAGCCTAGAGGGAAGAAGAGATTGTGTGACATTCTTTTGGCCCTTAAAAATGAATGCAAGAAACAAATTATTGTAGAATGTTCCCTAAAAACCCGAACAACCCCCAAAATGTGGGATAATGCCACCCCCGCCCAAAAAAAAAAAAAAAAAAAAAAAAAACCAAACATTTAGG
>Ga0116231_10004877_pt1 | contig 26880 bp, 22 predicted proteins | sample S1TSphgellanicum_2_FD_89695 | JGI IMG/M metagenome (GOLD analysis project Ga0116231, IMG submission 89695) | Host-associated microbial communities from peat moss isolated from Minnesota, USA - S1T2_Fd - Sphagnum magellanicum MG | ecosystem: Host-associated > Plants > Peat moss > Unclassified... | reverse complement strand
TGACGGGTGGAAAGCATCTGGAAAACGAATTAAACGTGGCTTGTATCAGTCAGCAGATGGTTCAACTGTGAATGCTGACCTTAACGGAGCAGCGAATATTTTACGAAAAGTAGCGGGAAGATTAGGTATTTTACTTGATCAACTCAGTAGACGGTGCTTGACGACCGTAGCGAGAATTAGACTTTGGGTTTTACCTATAAACTATTCTGTCAGTAGAATCTCACTGTCTTTAGACCTGAGAGTGTCAACTCTGTTACCCAGACTCAGGAAATAACAAATGGAAGATAAACAGCGGCGCGATCGCATTGTACAATACTTACAGATTAAACCAATTAATCATGGTCAGATATATACTTACCAAATTGCTATCCCGCCAGAGGAAATTTTAGAGATTCCTTTAGAGAGGGAAGAATATTTGCGGAATAGTTTAAATCAACAAAGAACCAATTTAATTCCTTTAATAGTGCGTCGTACAGAAGCATATACAGAGGAACAAGAGTATGAAGTTGTCTTTGGTGCTGATTGGTGTTTGATTGCTCAAGAATTGGAGATTGAGAAATTATGGGTTTGGGTGTTTGACCTTACAGATGAACAAGCTAAAACAGCGAAAGCAGAAATGGAGCATTTGCTAGGGTTTTCCCAGTCTGAGAAGCAAGTTACTCCTGGGGAACTCGACCTTAATCAATTACTTGACCAAAAATTAAAACCCATTTATACCAAAATAAACCAACTCTCAACTCCAACAAATTCCGAGGTGATAAAATCTCACAGTAATGAAAATCTCAGCTTAATTGAAAGTAAAATTACTCATCTTTCATCTGCTGTAGAAACACTTTCTACACTAGTTAGACAAACATTACCTCCACCAAAACCACCAAAGTTGAATTTACTCACAGCAAGTGAGTCAGAAATCAAAAGTAGACTGTTAGAAAATGGACTAAATTCTCTACAAACGCAAGCTACTTTACAAGCAATTGTCTATTGGAAAAAATCTGACAGCTCTCTGACATGGGAAAATCTCAAGCAATCAACCAAAAATGGAGAACATAAAATCAAGAATTTTGGTGATACAACTTACAGAAAACTCAGAGATTTTTTAGATATACGTCACGAATAAATATAGTAGGAGTCAGGAGTCAGGAGTTAAATGCGATCGCTATTTCTTAGGAAAAAGACAAACCAACTGAGATTCCAGAGTAGCTTTAGGGTCAATAATTTTCACTTTATTTTCCCAGCATAGTTGTTGAATCAAACCATCAATTTGAGTTTCCGTCAATTCTAAAAATTGATTAGAAGCATTTTGAATTAAATTTTTTCTACTCAAGAAAGATTGAGTAGTAACCAGATTAAATATATAGGTTTTACAATCGCTTAATTCCTGATGCATTTTAGCTGGTAGGGATAGACTTTTAATCTGATCATCACCATCTTTTGCAACCTGAGACTTTTTCACTATACCTAAATTTTGGAGTAATGTACAATCATGCAAAATTTTAGTACCATTGATGAAAGTCCATAAATCCTTAAGATTCATCATCTTCCCATCTACGATCAAATCTTCTTCTCGAGCATCTCTAACTAGACTATGAAATGTAGCCAGATAATGTACAGAAGCTAAAGTTGGGGTAATATGACGATGAGGAGAATTGACAAATATTTCTTCAAAAGCTTGGAAAGCCTGACTTGTGGAAACACCCAAAGATTCTGCACGGATGAGAAATAGTTTAAGAGCAGGATCTTTTTCAACTTTACTTCTACAAGCTTCCATAACATATTGAAAACTAGTCATATGGGGATCTTCTGACCAGACGATTCCTAAAGGTTCCGATTTACCAGGTAATTTAAACCCTATAGAATAACTAGCATATTTTGTTCTGACAAACAAAGGATTAACAATTTCCTCTATACCCAAAGCTAAGAAAATCTCATTCAACATTTGGATCAATTCCGGCGATGATAATTGGTGTAAATGCGTTATCCGTCGCTGAATTAGTGTAAATTCCTCTCGCCACTTGACTCTAAAATCGGCTAATTCTAAAGGTTCTGCTTTAGCTTTACTAGTGGCTTTAACTTCAGGAATAGTAAATGCTGAATTTTTAGGATTTTTAGTTAACCATTCTTTATAGGCTTGAAATACATATCTAGCCCAAATAATTAGCTCTCTGGGAGTAGTTTTTCCTTGAGGATACTCTTTCTCCAAAATTTGCCGACTTAAAGGATAAATAGGAGAGGGTGGGTGAGGATTAGACTGAGAATGTAAAATATGTAATTTAGATGCTAAAAGTATTTCAGCTTGTGCTAGACTAATGTCTTTTAACTCTATCTTTTTATCAATAGTAGCTTTAAAATTCTTGTCAACACCTAATTTATTTTCTTTCCACGTATTAGTCGAAATACTAATAAGAATGAGGATGTTTTTATCTTCTTCATGAAGTTTGACATTGACATTAAACAATGCGGGAAGATCTAATGAACCGTCTGGTAAATGACCAATACTAGAAATTTGGTCAAAACAAATTACCAGAGGTTGAAAATCGCTAAAAATCAACCCAAAATTGGACAGAATTTCTCTCGCTGATGTTTCCGTATCAATAGACCTTTTTAACTTTAAAGCATGTAGAGCATCTTCACTTAAATCATATCCACGCAGATAATCACAAGCTAACGGATAGATATCTGGATTAGTTAGGTCATACAGTAATCCAAAAAAAAGCTCAGGATGATGAATATTTTCTTGTTTATATTTCTCCTTAAGTTTAGAGATAAATTTTTGACGCTCACCGCGTAGAAAATCTAGTAAATCATCTTTATTTCGCTGCTTAATAACAGATAACCAAGATAAAAATGTAGATTCCTTTTTATCTTCGGATACCTGGATTAAGGTATCAAATGTATAACGCAAAATATGTCGCCAAATACTATCTCGTTGAGGAAATGGAGGAACCGATACAAAAAAAGCTTTATAACTAAACTGTTTTTTCAGTCTACCCAATAAATAAGTTTTACCAGAACCGCCATCACCCTCAATTAACACAGTGCGTGTACTATGATCCTGAATAACTTGATTTAATATTTCTTCAATTGAGACGAATGCTTCTTGGTGAATATAATCGACTATAGCTTCAGCTTGCTCCTGTTGATGCCAAAAGTTAACAGATCGAATGTTATCGAAAGGATTGACACTCCTTAAAATAACTTCTGCAAAAGATGTCATAATAATTACCTCTCAGTTCACCCTAAGTAAAATAAAAACCGCTAGACTCCCTAGATAATACCTAAATAATGGCTAATTCCAAGGTTAACTTTGTTTCTAAGGTAATTTGAATTACTTGTAGCTAGAGCTTTATCCTCAAGTATTCTATCGTACTCTCTTCCTGCTATTAACAGGTTACGGGGGTAATTTTTTCCTCATTTCCTCAGCTTTCCTCGCCGCAGGATGCTAAAAGCAGGACTTCGCCATCTTGGAGGTAAAAGTGACAGTCCTAAACCGATGAATGCTTTCCACATTCCCGCAGACCTACCAGATAGAACTAATTCCCTCCCTGCTTTGGTTTCTCCCTGCTCAATTAAGCGTAGACCCAAGAGGATTTGCGCTTCAGATAAACGATTTTGGCGAATTAACTCTAATTTTTCCCCAGCAAACTTATAGCTTTCCAAGTAGCGAATTTTATCACGCAAGTAAGGAACTGCACGGTTGATACCTTGTTGTCCTGCGTGGACACGATATTCCATTAATAACTCTGGTAAGTAATAACCTGTTTTTCCAGCTAAAGCCAAACGCACAAACAAATCGTTATCCTCGCAATTTTGCCAATTTGGCTGCATGAAGTCCAACTCTAACAAAGTTTGACGCCGAAATAAAGTCGCTCCAATTTGAAAACTTTGGTGGACAAATACAACTTCCAGCAAATTATCTACCACACCTTGAGCTAAGTTATGTCTTCCCCATTTTTGAGAATTAGCTTGAGTTTTTTGCTCATCTCGCAAATTTTTAAGATCAATTAACCAATGGTCTGTACCCACAAAATCAATACTAGAATCTTGATCGAGTATTGCTGTGGTCTTGGATAGAAAATCATGATTCAACCTGTCATCATCATCAAATTTAATAAAATATTCCCCACTAGCAGCATTGAACCCAGAGCGCATGTTATTACTTTTGCCAATATTTTCGGGATGACGGATATATTTAAGCCGTCTATCTGTATATCCCGACATTAACTCTGGTGTACCATCACTAGAGCCATCATCACAAACTATCAGTTCAAAATCTTCTTCTGATTGATTAAATACACTTTCAATGGCTAAAGGTAATAGTTGGATCCGATTAAAAGTAGGAATACACACGGAGATTTTAGGCATAGTTAAAGATTCCTAAATATACTGCGGTGAAAGATGATATTATGTACACCAATTGTACAACAATAAAATATATTATACGTAAATTAACTGAGTCACTGAATCAATCTTATGCATATTTTAATGCTTTCTTCCACGTTTCCGTATCCCCCAACAAGAGGAGGAACCCAGGTGAGGACATTTAATTTACTCAAGTATTTGGGTCAGCGTCATTCTCTGACTTTGGTTACACAACGCGATAGCGATGTGTCAGACTCAGACATAGCAGAATTACAAAAGTATTTGGATCAGCTTATGGTTTTTCACCGACCTGCAGATACAGGTGTTGAGCAAGGAATACTGAGAAAATGTCAGCGGCTATTTAATTTTTTATGGCAAGGGACACCGCCAAGTGTACTTAACCGATATTCACACCAAATGCAAGAATGGATAGACAAATTTATACAAGCAGGAAAATTTGATGTAATTACTTGTGAACACAGCGTTAACGAAATTTATATCCGTCCCCAGTTTCGGAAAAACTGTCGGACGATTGTGAATGTACATAGTTCGGTTTATGCTACTTGTTTACATCAACTAACTAGTGGAACATCAGAAAATAGATTAAGAGACAGAATTAATTTACCACTTTTATATCGCTACGAACAGAATTACTGTCATAAGTTTTCCCAAATTGTAGTTACAACAGTAGAAGATCAAATACAACTCCAAAAATTCCATCCTCAAGCTGAATTTGCTGTAATTCCCAATGGTGTAGATTTGGTTTCTTTTCCCTGTCGCACTGTTGATCCAGGAGGACAGCGTCTAATTTTTATTGGTGCGATGGACAACCTGGCTAATATTGATGCTGTTTGCTTTTTTAGTCACATTGTTTTACCGGAAATCCAAAAAATTTATCCGCAGACAACTTTTGATATTGTGGGTTCTCGTCCTACAGCAGAAGTTTTAGCTCTGAAACTAAAACCTGGAATTAATGTCATTGGTTCTGTCCCTTCTATGGCGGAGTATTTACATCAAGCCACTCTATGCGTTGTACCTATGCGTACAGGATTTGGGATTAAGAATAAAACTCTGGAAGCTATGGCTGCGGGTATCCCAGTTGTAGGGAGCGATCGCGGTTTAGAGGGACTAAAGGTAGATGATGGGACAACCCCATTACGTGCTCTGAGAGCCAATCACCCCACAGAATACATTACTGCTATTGTCAAACTGTTTACACAACCAGGACTAAGGCTTGACTTGTCTCGCAATGGGAGACAATTAGTAGAGACGGAGTTTACTTGGGAAATCGCCGGTCAGCGTTACGAAAAAATCTGTTTAGCAAAAGATTAATGTTCCCCGTTCCCTGTTCGGAGCTTTCCTAAGTTGACGACTAACCAGACAAAGCGCTGGTACTCTCGCTGGTGATAGTTCTTGGCTCATATTCATATGAGCATAACAGTCGATAAGAGAAAGATTAGGGATTGTTAAATAACTGGTCTAGTATTAGCGATCGCGCTATTTGGCTCCAATGTTTAGCTGATAATTGCGTCATCCTCAAAGGATATCAATTATCTTAGCGATTACCATTTTCTGCTAGCCACTGCTTTCTTAATCCGAAATCCGGCAAAATACGCTCTATATAATTCCAAAACTCTGTATTGTGATGAGATTCATGTAAATGCACTAATTCATGAACAATTATGTATTCAATCGTAGCGAGAATTAGACCGGAGGCGGAGCGTATCCGGCTCCGCTTTGGGTACTCCCTAATCTCTATCTGTCAGCAGAATCGAGCGTGTCTTTAGACCTGAGAGTGTCAATCTAAATACTCTTTAAATTAACTACACCGCGATCGAAAACACGATTATCAGTACCGATTCCACTTATTTCAATTCTATCTGGATAAACCTCATGTAGGGCGAAACTCAAATTAGTTGTAGCGTATTGTGTCCAAGCAGAATAAGGACCCAGAGTACGATGACCCGCACCAGCACCACAAATCAAATATGTTGTCCCATTAATGGAACGAGTTCTTTCATAATGATGTTCGTGACCATTGATATAAAGTTGAACTCCATATTTTTTAAATAAGGGAGTAAAAGTGCGAATAAACTCTTGATTGCTTCCATATACTCCCAACGACGCATAAGTCGGATGATGACCAAAGACAATTTTCCAAGTGGCTTTACTCCGACTTAATTCTTTTTCCAACCAAGGTAGTTGATTTTTCCAATCAGCATTCCCATTTGTATCTAAAGCGAAAAATTGTACTCCATTCCGAGTAAATGTATAATATCGTCCCTGCATATTAAAGCCAGGATAGCGTACTTGTGGGTCGCCATTACCAGTCCGAATATCATGATTACCTAAACAAGCTTGAAATTTTACACCACTCTTGAGTAAATCTTTATAAGGGCGCTCAAAAACTGTACCTATTTTTTCCATTTCACCATTATTGTAGATGTTATCTCCCGCCAAAATGACTAAATCATAGGGATTTTTCTGGTGACAAGCTGTCATTGCTTTAGCGACAGAATACTGTCCTCCATCACCAGTACCAGTATCAGCTACGGAAACAAAACGTAGCAATAAATCATTATTTACTGGTTTTGCTGCTACAACTTTCTGCGCTAAATTAATTTGTTTACCTGGGTTATTTTTACCTGTCAACGCCCAAGATAAAAATCCTGCTCCTAGAGTGGCGAAGCTACCAAAAAATAAAAATTGACGGCGGTTGAATTTCATAAATCAAAATATACAATAAATGACACAATGAGATAACTATGTTCTTGACACTTGATTTGCGAATCTTGATGTAAGCTCCATGTCAAAAGACAATCAGCCTAAACTTAAGGGTAAGCAGAAAACTCCACCTCCAGAAAAACCTTACCAGAAAAATCAGCCAATTTGGAAACAGACTACTATCCAAGTTCTCCGAGGGATGATTGGGACTTTAGAGACAGCAGTTGTTAAACTGGAGAAAGAAGCAATATCCGATACTAAGCAATCCCTGAATTTTTGGCAATATCTTCAGAACGGATGGGATAGATTTTTAAGACAATTTCGTTTATTCCTCCCATCAAATGTATCGAATAATCTCTCAGACCTAACTTTAACCGGAATTTTTGCAGGAATCTTGATATTAACTGTGGCGGTAGCTCTAATTCTGTTTACTAGTAAACCAACTTCAACAGCTACTATTACCCCAATAGAAATAATTCCCACAACTCAACCCATAGTAAATACATCACCAGAACCAGTAACGCCGAAAGTAGAATATAAAGAAAAAATCGCTTTCCCAATAGATTCCCGACCAGCGCCAACATCAACTCCTACTCCAGTCGAGTCAGTAAAATCTACTCCTGAACCGACATCGACTCCTACTCCAATTGTAGAGTTAACACCAGAACAGACTTTGAGCGCTGCTATTGAAGGAGAAATCAAACAAATTACTATTCCTCAACAAAATTCTCAAGATATTATTTTTGCTTCTACTTTGATCGAGTCGATTCAAGCTAACTTCCGTAGTAGTGATTTAACTATTAAAGTGAATCAAGATTGGTATGCTTTGGCGAAATTTCAACAAAAGCAATTAGCTAAAGATATTTTCAAAAAGTCTCAAGAATTTGATTTCATCCATTTAGAAATTATTGATTTACAAAAGAAGTTAATCGCACGTAGTCCTATTGTCGGTAGTGATATGGTATTTTTCGCACACCGTAGCCTTCCCAAAGGAAAAAGCCATACACTAAAAGAATCTAATTCCTGACTCCCTCTATATATCCTTTAACTAATAAATCAATTCCAGTAATCGCCGTACCAACCACTACAGCATTTGCTCCTAAATCTAAAGCTTTACGCGCCATTTGGGGTGAAGCAATTCCCCCCTCGCAGATTACTATAATATCTAAGGGATGAGCAATATTCACAATATTCGTCAGCAGTTCCCAACCAGGAGGAGTGAGATGCTTTGTTTCCTGAGTGTAGCCAAAAAGAGTAGTTCCTACAATATCAGCACCAGCGTCTATAGCTGCTTGTGCTGATTCAATTGTATCTACATCAGCCATGACTAATTTGCCTAATTCCTGATGAATCCGAGTAATGATATCTCCAACATGTTCATTACCAGGACGGTTTCTCAAAGTCGCGTCTATAGCAATAATATCTGCTCCCGCTTGACTCACAGCTACAGCATGATCAAAGTTAGGTGTAATGTACACATCAAATCCGGTTATTACCTGTTTCCAAAGTCCGATGATTGGTACTTGGACTTGCTCTCGTACTGCTTTTATATGATCTGGTGTATCTATGCGAACGCCACACGCACCATTATTTACAGCCGCTTGCGCCATGGCTGAAATTATAATTGGATTATGTAATGGTGAATCTACAGGTGCTTGACAGGAGACAATTAATCCTTTATCCAGACTTTTCATCATATTAGACCTGATATCCTAAATATAAGGTAAACCAAATTTATGCATCGTATAAGCGCTACAGTTGGAGGATTGAATCAGTCAGAAGGTGTCATCTTTATCCAACAAACTCCGGCTCCTTTTGTATTTATTACAGCTGCTGACACTGATATTCAAACCTTAGCTGTAGCAGTACCAAAATTACCTGAAGAGTTTCCAGGGTTAAGAGTAGCTAATTTATTGCAATTACAACAGCAAATAACTATAGATGATTATGGGGAACAAGTATTAGAATCTGCTCAAGTAATTATTCTCCGCTTATTAGGAGGACGTTCTTACTGGACTTATGGTTTAGAGGTTGTTCAGGAAATTATACAACGGAATGGTGCGCAACTCCTGGTGATGTCGGGAGATGATGCTCTTGATGTTGATTTAATGTCTTTATCTACTGTGACAGAGGAAGTTGTCCACCAAGTCTGGAGATATTTTAATCAAGGTGGAGTAGACAATTTTGTTAACGCTCTGTTATTTATCGCTGACAGTTGTTTAACCAATACTTTAACCAATACTTTAACTCCAAAATTTAACCCTCCTCCACCTCAATCCATTCCCCGCGTGGGTTTCTACCAATGGAAAATGGTGGAAGAGGTTTTTTGTGAAAGTTCAAAATCTGCTCTCAATCCCAAAGTGGGGATCTTGTTTTACCGCGCTCACTATTTAGCTGGAAATACCAAGGTGATTGATGCTTTGTGTACGGCTTTGGTGAAAAGGAATTTACAACCAGTCCCTATATTTGTTTCTTCTTTACGGGAACCTGATGTTAGTGATAAATTATGGGAGTTATTTCAACCAGAAGATTCCGCACATATTTCCATATTGCTCAACACTACCAGTTTTTCCTTAGCTCGGTTGGAAACAGAAACGCCTCAAGTTGAACTTTGGGAAAAATTAGATGTTCCAGTATTACAGGTAATCCTGAGTGGTGGGTCGGTTGAACAATGGGAATCTCAACTGACCGGTTTGACTCCTCGTGATTTGGCGATCAATGTCGCATTACCAGAAGTCGATGGACGAATTATTAGTCGAGCTGTTTCTTTTAAAGCTTTACAAACTCGAAATCAGGCTTTGGAAACAGATGTGGTTGTTTATGAACCAGTCAGCGATCGCCTTGATTTTGTCTCCCAACTAGCAGCGAACTGGGTACGCTTGGGAGTGAAAACTCCCTCAAAACGCCGAGTCGCCTTAATTTTAGCCAATTACCCCAATACTAATGGACGTTTAGCTAATGGTGTAGGGTTAGATACTCCAGCTAGTTGTGTAGAAATTCTCCAAGCTTTACTTTTAGCGGGATATGTGGTAGAGAATATCCCCGCCAATAGCGATGAGTTAATTCAACGTCTGATTTTGGGAGTTACTAATGACCCAGAAAGTAAAGATTGGCGAACAGTCAACCAAAGTCTTAGTCTCCAGGAATATCAACAGTATTTTTCCTCTTTAGAGCCAATTCTCCAACAAGAAATTAGCGATCGCTGGGGAATCGCTGAAAAAAACCAGTTTGTGGTTTCAGGTATCCAATTAGGGAACATATTTGTAGGAATTCAACCATCAAGGGGTTATGAAAACGACCCTAGTTTGAATTACCATGCGCCGGATCTGGAACCAACCCATGATTATTTAGCCTTTTATTATTGGGTGAGAGAGTGTTTTGGTGCGGATGCGATCGTCCATTTGGGAAAACACGGTAATTTAGAATGGCTACCGGGGAAAAGCGTCGCTTTGTCCAGTACTTGTTATCCTGAAGTAGCTTTAGGCGCAATGCCTCACTTGTATCCTTTTATTGTCAACGATCCTGGGGAAGGTTCTCAAGCCAAGCGTCGCGCTCAAGCGGTGATTATTGACCATTTGACCCCCCCGATGACTAGAGCGGAGCTTTATGGCGCTTTACAACAATTGGAAAATTTAATTGATGAATATTATGAAGCGGAAAGTTTAGACCCGAATCGATTACCGTTAATCCGCGATCGCCTAACGGAATTAGTCATCAGCGAAAACTTATATCATGATTTGGGGATTCATGACCCAAAAGACATTTTAAATTTTGAGTCTCTAATTTTGAGTTCCATCGATGGTTACCTGTGCGAACTGAAGGAAGCTCAAATCCGAGATGGGTTACATATTTTTGGTCAATGTCCCCAAGGAAGACAACTGCGAGATTTAATCGTGGCGATCGCCCGGATTCCCAACGGTTATTCTCAGGGTTTGACAAGGGCGATCGCCGCAAGCTGGAGTTTAGACTTCGACCCACTGATAGCAAAATTCAGCGATAAATTCATTTTACCCCCAACCCATCTTGTCCCCTTAGAACTATCCACCCAAATCAAATCCTGTCATACTAATGGAGATGTAGTTGAACTGTTGGAATTACACGCTGCTGATTTAGTGGAAAATTTAATCCTCAATTTTACCAAACCTCCCACTTCTCACCCCCAACTCCTGAGTACCCTGGATTGGATTAGCTGTAAACTTCTCCCCTCTCTCCAACAAACTTCCACAGAAATCTCCAACTTGTTACGAGGATTAGATGGAAAATATATCCCCAGCGCCCCTGCTGGCGCACCTACTCGCGGACGACCAGAAACCCTCCCCACGGGAAGGAATTTTTATGCGGTTGATATTCGCGCTATCCCCACAGAAACCGCTTGGGATACAGGAAGAAAAGCCGCAGAAGTTTTAGTAGAAACTTACACTCAAGACCATGGCGAATATCCGCGAACAGTCGGTTTGTCTTTATGGGGTACTGCGACAATGCGGACTGGAGGTGATGATATTGCTGAAGCTTTAGCTTTAATTGGTGTTAGACCAGTTTGGGATGGTGTAGCTCGGCGAGTGGTGGATTTTGAAATTTTACCCTTGGCAATTTTAGGGCGTCCTCGGGTCGATGTGACTTTGAGGATTTCGGGATTTTTCCGGGATGCTTTTCCCAATTTAATCGATTTATTTGCTCAAGCTGTCAACGCAGTCGCTTCCTTGGATGAACCATCAGACCAAAACCCTCTAGCTGGGACTGTTTTACAAGAAACTGATTTTTGGACCGCCCAAGGTTTAGATCAAACAGTCGCCAGAGAGCGATCGCGTTATCGCATCTTTGGTTCTCAACCCGGTGCTTATGGTGCGGGAATCCAAGGTCTAATTGCTGGACAAAATTGGTCAACTGACCAAGATTTAGCCCGTGCTTATATCAATTGGAGTTGTCATACCTATAATGGAAGTTCAGCAAATCCCAATTCATCATCCCCCCATCCTGAAGTCTTAGAAAAACGCTTGTCAGAAATGCAGGTTGTATTGCACAATCAAGACAATAGGGAACATGATTTGCTTGATTCAGATGATTATTATCAATTTCAAGGTGGGTTAACAGCAGCGGTGCGTTCTCTTCAAGGAAAAAATCCCCAAACCTATTTTGGTGATCATTCCCTTCCCACTCAACCACGGATTCGTCAGCTGAGAGAAGAAATCGCCAGAGTCTACCGTTCCCGTGTAATTAATCCTAAATGGATTGCGGGAATTATGCGTCATGGTTACAAAGGTGCATTTGAAATGGCGGCGACAGTGGATTTTCTGTTTGCTTATGATGCGACAGCTCAATGTGTAGAAGATCATATGTATCAAGGTATTGTCGATACATATTTACTCGATCCAGTTGTTTGTGAGTTCATTCAAGACAAAAATCCCTGGGCGCTCCGTGATATAGCAGAAAGGCTGCTAGAAGCACACAAACGTAATTTATGGCAAGATGTAAGTACGCAAACTTTATCAAATTTGCGTAACTTAGTACATCAAGCTGAAGCGGTAATTGAAGAAAAATAATTGGTGTAGGATACAAATATGGAAAACCTTGCATACTTGCATCTCGCTTTTACCTATGAAGACAATGAGTTATATACACTGAGTTCTCTGTTCCAGAACGCAGTAGCTCCAGATTGGAAAAAGCTTTCTGGACAAGCGTGGAAGTCGATGCTTACCTTAGCTCTGATTGTATCTATTGGGAGTATTTTTTATAGTACTTGTAACAATGTCTTAGCCTTAGAACCAGGCGATCAAGGTCCTTCTGTAAAAAATTTACAACAGAAATTAAAAGCAGCAGGCTTTTACCAAGCTCCCATAACTCAGGTATATGATTTAAAAACGGAAACCGCTGTCCGCCATTTTCAAAAAGCTGCTGGTTTACCAACTAGTGGTGTAGTTGAACCGGACACACTGAATAAACTGGCTGACTGGCGCACAAAAGATATTCATAAAACCAACCTTCATCGAAGCACGACTAATATAAGCAAAAAAACCAAAATTATCGCCACAAATTCCATCAGTCCCGAACCGGCGGAAGTTGATTTTTTGCAAAAAGGTGCTGAAGGTCCACGGGTCAGTCATCTCCAAACACAGCTACGAGTCGCAGGTTTTTATTATGGAAATCCGACAGGGATCTTTGGACCCATTACTGAGGAAGCTGTGAAGCGGTTCCAAAAAGCTTACAAATTACGGGCTGATGGTGTGGTTGGCGCAACTACCATGGCGAAATTGTCAGTTCTGGATGCGGACCATGTTTCTGATATCCCTAAAGATTCTAGTCATCAGGACAGTCTCAACATTGGCGATCGCGGAGAATCAGTCCGCATTCTCCAAGAGGAATTAGCCAAAGCGGGTTATTTAACAGGTCAACCCAATGGTTATTATGGTTCCCATACTGCTGATGCGGTCAGGCGCTTTCAAAAAAAGAATCACTTAGAAGTGACTGGGATGGCTGAACCAAATACCCGTGCGAGGTTATTCAACTTAGTTAAGACCTCACCCAAAAGTGATTTTCATGTCCTAGAAATCCAAAGACGGTTACAGGAACGGGGTTTCTATAAAGGTCAATTAAATGGGGTAATGGCAGATAACACCAAAAAAGCAATCAAGTCCGCTCAAGATTTCTATGGGATCAGCTTGATTGATTTCAAAAACAACTAATAATTTATAATTCGTATCACCCTCGTAAATTGGCGAAGGTATTTAAATATTAATCATCCCAGCACTGATCGCGATCGCCAAGTTCAGCATTGGGATGATTTGTAATTTACCTGGGGTTTTTAGTATTAAACTGGCATCAACGCTCTTTGACATTTAGGACAGACAGCGTGAATTGTCAATTGACAATCTAGCAAGTGAAATCCTTCTCTTTGCGCGGTCTTAGCACCAATTTTGAGAATTGAGTCGTTTTTAAACTCAATCGTGGCGTTACACCGCACACAAATCAAGTGATGGTGGTGATGGGGATATGGCTGGTTAATTTCATAATGTTTATGTCCTTCACCTAATTCCAGTTCCCGGAGGATTCCCATCCTAGCCATCAACTTCAAAGTTCGATAAATCGTAGAGAGACTAATCCCTTCACCTTCAGTCTCTAAGCGATGATATAGGTCTTCAGCGCTTAAATGCTCGCCTTGCGGAAGTTCTTGAAAGATTTGCAGAATCGTTTCTCTTTGGGGAGTTAAACGCCAACCTCGGTCATTTAGTTCTGCTCTGAGTGAACCAGTTGTATAGACAGTCATACTAAGCCTTCTCAACAAAGCTTTCTAATTGAGAATATAACAAACATTACCCTCTATTTGCAACAAGAGTTATTGACTGATATCACACCTGACACCTTGTTTAATTATCCCTTAAGTTCCTGAGTGACTATCTGTAAATTTCCCAGGTTATACCTGAGAAGCCCAATTTCCCATGACCAAATTTAGCTCAAAATCTAGCTCAAAGACTCTAAGTAATCTCGAATCAAATTACGTCGCTTTGGTTGGCGTAACTTTTGTAAAGCCTTGGATTCAATTTGTCTAACCCGCTCACGGGATAAATCAAGTGCGCGACCAATTTCGGCTAATGAATAAGGATGACCGTCAGAAAGACCGAATCGCATCAGGATGACATCGCGCTCACGGCTAGTTAAATCATCCAAAAGATTTTGTAAGTCCTTGTGTAGAGATTCTCGCATCAGCATCTCTTCGGGAGTGACACTGTCAGTCTCTAACAATTCGCCTAATTCTGTATCTTTATCCTTACCAACTTTGGTTTCTAAGGAAACGGAACGAGGGACCCGCAGTAGCACTTCTCTTACTTGTACAGCAGTCATATCCAACTCTAAAGCCAAGTCTTCTAAGGTAGGAGTGCGACCTTTCTCCTGAGCAATTTTCCGTTGCGCCTTTTTGATTTTATTCAGCTTTTCTGTGATGTGGACAGGTAGGCGGATTGTTCTGCTAGAAGTAGCGATCGCCCGTGTAATTCCCTGACGAATCCACCAATAAGCATAGGTACTAAACCGATAACCCTTGGTAGGGTCAAATTTTTCCACAGCCCGCTCTAAGCCCAAGGTTCCTTCTTGGACCAAATCCAATAATTCCAATCCCCGATTTTGGTACTTCTTCGCCACAGATACGACCAGACGAAGATTAGCCTTAATCATATGCTCCTTGGATTGGAGTCCTTGAGACTGAATTTGTTCTAGTCTTTCTACTGTCAACTTGGCAATTTCCGCCCAGCGGCGTTTTCCCTCTGACAAAGTGGGCTTCAGTTCTGACAATTTTATTCCCGCTGTCGAAGCCCATCTTTCTAGTGATGGCCGATGTCCTAGTTCCGACGCCAAACGCTCTTGGACTTCAATCAACCGTAGATAGGGCGAAACTACAGCATCACCTTGCTTCGCAGCGTTAGCTAACACAGTCCGTAACTGTAAATATCGCTGAACTTTTTGAGCTTCAGATACTTCTTCGTCCCGTCCTAGCAAACGCACCCGACCAATTTCTTGAAGGTATAGACGTACCAAGTCTGTACTCCGACGGTTGGTGTTAGCAGACAAACTATTGGCGTCAACAGTAGCCATTTCCATTTCTTGCAGCTCATCTAGGGATAAATCACTTGGATCATCCCCCAGGTCAGATGCTAGCATTTGGCTAGACTGTTGGTTTTCGTAAGCGGCATCTGTATAAAACGATGTTGCGCGCATAACGTCTTAATCGCTCCAAGTAACAGTAAAATTACGGTCATCTAACTAACTATTGTTATTCTTCCCGTGATCTGCAAATTAAATATCACGGTGCTCATTGGCAGTACAAATCTTGAACCAGAAATGTACTAGTCTGGCTGATACATGCAAAACATTGTTGGCTATTGGCTGTTAACTGTCAACTGTCAACGTTTTTCAGGAATATGGACTGTTATTTGAATAACTAAGTATAAGCATATTCCTAGTATTTATAGTGCTCATACACTATACAGTCATATCTACATGCCCAGGAAGGTAATTTCCTGACGATTTTAATTTTTTTCTACAGGATTATTCTCAGGATTATTGGCTGGTTAACCCATGTTTAAGATCATAGCAAAATAGCAGTATTTATAGGAGGTTTAGCGGTCAACTAAGCAGATAGAAAGGATAAACCAACAGTCATCAACAGTAGTTAATGGTTATACTCTGGTTTCCGATTGCGTAACATCAGTTCATCCAATGCTTGTCTAGGTGTAACTGCACCCGCAAGTAATCGATAAACCTGTTCACAAATAGGAATGGGAACATTCTCTTGCTGGGCTATACGCATCAGCACCCGACAGGTATTCACGCCTTCAGCAGTTCCTGATAAGTTGACGAGAATTTCGCTTAGCGTTTTATCACCAGCGAGTTGATAGCCAACTTGGTAATTGCGGCTAAGAGCGCTGTTGCAAGTAGCTAACAAATCTCCTAGACCGGATAATCCAAAAAATGTTTCCTGCTTCGCATCCCAGATATTACCGATCCGCACCATTTCTGTCAAGCCACGAGTGACTAAAGCAGCTTTAGCATTAGTTCCCAGATTTAAACCATCACATACACCAGCAGCGATCGCCATCACATTTTTCAAAGTACCACCCAACTCGACGCCAAGAGGGTCGGGGTTAGTATATACGCGAAATCGGCTAGAGGAAAAAACCAATTGCACAAATTCAGACGCAGCAGTATTCTTGCTGGCTACAACCGTCGCTGCTGGTAATTCTTGCATAATTTCCTGAGAAAGATTAGGACCCGATAGGACAACTACTGGATGCTGAGGAAATATGGTTTGCCAAATTTGCGAAGGTGTATTTTTTGTTTGCGAGTCTAAACCTTTAGTCGCTGTGACAAAAATTTGTTCACTGGATAAGGGAATAGACTTGATTTGATTGGCTACATCGCTTACCCCTTGCATAGAAATAGCCGAGAGGATAATTTGCGAATTTTCGATTACTGCTGCTAGCGTTTGCGGTCCAGAGCGCGACCACAAACGCACTTGATGTCCGTTGTCTTGAGCCAAACTTGCTAAGGCTTTACCCCAAGCACCTGCACCCAAAATTGCTATGGTAGTTTCTGGCACCGATATCAATGTTTTTGAGGTTTTTTCCGAGGGTAATGCTCCATTAGTTCTTGTACTTGTTCTGCATGATATGAGCTTCTTGTCAGTGGTGAGGCTACGACTTGTAAAAACCCTAGCTCTTCAGCATAGGTTTGCCAAGCAGCAAATTGCTCTGGAGCAATGAATTCAGCTACCTGCAAGTGTTTTTGACTAGGTTGGAGGTATTGGCCAATTGTCAAAATATCACAATTCACGGCTCTTAAGTCTTGCATAACTTGGCGAATTTCTGTATCAGTCTCACCCAGACCCACCATCATACCAGATTTAGTGTATACAGAAACAGAAATTTGGCGCGATCGCCGTAATAATTCCAGGGTGCGGGAATAATCCCCTTGAGGACGCACCCGACGATATAAACGGGGAACCGTTTCCGTATTATGGTTGAGGACTTCTGGTTGCGCTTGGAGGATTACAGCCAAGGCGTCCCAATTCCCACATAGATCGGGAATTAACACTTCAATCGTGGTTTGGGGAGAAACTTGGCGGATTTCCGTAATACACTTGACAAATTGAGATGCGCCCCCATCTGGCAAATCATCCCGATTCACAGAAGTAATCACCACATGCTTCAAGCGCATTCGCAAGACAGCTTGCGCCAATCTTGTTGGTTCAGTAATATCTAATGGTTGGGGCTTTTTCTCAAAATCAATATCACAATAAGGACAAGCCCTAGTACAAGCGGGTCCCATAATCAGAAAAGTAGCAGTACCCGCACTAAAGCATTCACCAATATTGGGACAGGACGCTTCTTCGCAAACTGTATTCAGGGCTAGATCCCGCAAAATTTCCTTAACGTTTCCGACACGCTCCCACTGGGGTGCTTTTACCCGTAGCCAGTCTGGTTTTACAGTCACAATCCACTTTTACCACTTTTATTGATATAATTATAATTCCATCTTGGACAGCTAAGACCTTGACGAAAAAATCACCTTTTTGGTGATATTATTGATATAATTCAATTCTAGTTTATAACGGGATGTAGCGCAGCTTGGTAGCGCACTTCGTTCGGGACGAAGGGGCCGCTGGTTCGAATCCAGTCATCCCGATTTTAGATGTTGTCAGTTGCCAAATTATTTGACCGCGTTGACAGATTGGTGTCCGTATTGCCAAATTGTTGTCCGCGTTGCCAAATTACTTAGTCATCATAGTGTATTGGCATGAAAAGCTACTATAATCATAGCTTTTATCTATTGGTATTGCTTTCGTTAAGGGAAATCCCGAACGAAGTGCGCCTTTCAACCCACCTAAAGACGACGTTGAGCAAATTTTTCAGGATTTTCTTCTTTGTAGTTAATTTTACAGCCATTTTTAAGTAAATAACTAATAGCACAACGAGTTAAATTATCTTCTGTATTGCTGTAAGCGTCGAATAAGTTTTTTGATAAAGTACGTTCGTTATCAGAAGTTGGAAATTTTTTTCCCTTTTTAGCTTTTTTAACTTTCGCTGGTTGAATTTCAGCAGGATTTTGTGGAGCGAGTTGAGCTAAAATTTCGGCAGATTTAGACCGCAGTTCATCCAATGAGATTCCGTAGACTTCTACTAACTCTTTATCACTATTGAGCATTTCTAACCAGCGAAGTTTACCGTCTAGTTGGGACTGAAAACGCTTCATTAAGGCAAACCATGATTTATAAGTATAGTTCACTGATGTGATCGCGCTGGTGTAAAACCGTGCTGGCTGACCCATGAAGCGCGGATCTGTTTTCAATGGTTCGCACAGTTCTTTGACAATACCAGTGGAGTGTTTACCTTTTTGTCGCCATGTTTCAAATTTTGAGTGTTTACCAATTTGACTAAGTAGTTCGTTAATCAGTGGCGTGTTTTTCTCTGCCATCAACTGCCATAGCTGCTGACGGGTAGATTCACTGGCTACTAAACGACACTGAATAGTGATTTGGCTCATACACAATAGACATAGTTGTTTAATGCCAACATATTTGTATTATAGCAGTTTTCTGTAAAATAGTTATTTATGCAGGAAACTTTTTTCACGAGTAAGGAAGCAGCTCAAATTACAGGTTGTACCCTCCGCCAAATCCAGTATTGGCGAGAGAAGGGAATTGTTGTACCTGTTATTAGTGATACGGGAACGGGACGCAGTATTTATTACTCCAGGTCTAATTTAGTGGAACTAGCTGCTATGGTATATTGGCTATCTACGGGTATAAGTTTTGATATTGCCTGTGAAACGCTGAAACAACTGAAGGAACAAGAATCAGAGTTGTTTATTTCTGGTAAGGGGAAGCGGTTTATGTTGTTGTTATCAGCACAGGATGATTCACTTTCTCTTGTGGAGTTTGATCGGGAACGGGCGATCGCTTCCCTAGATGAAGGTAAAGCTGTGATTCCCGTGTGGTTAGATGTTATTTATCAAGAGTTAGCAAGTAAGTTATTAAGATAGCGATTCTTACTGAGTGCTTTGCTATCGCATCCCTAGATCAAGGTAAACCTGTTATTCCTATGTGGCTGGATGTTATTCATCAACAGTTAAAAGAAAAAACTTCATATTAACTTTATTTTCCTTAAAAGGTTTTTAGTTATGGAGAATTTGCAGGTGAAAATATTGTATGGTTGATTTAATTATAAAAATCAAATTTTGCAAAACTAAAACTTAGTAAACGGAGTATCGAACTTTGATTGCTGACGAAGACATGAAAACAATATCCGTATCTCCAGGGATACCCAAAGTGAATCCATCATCGGATCATGTCTTCAATGGTATTCCTATTCCCAAACCAAATCGTGTTGCTGGCTTCTCCCCCGAAGAATGGGAATTATTTACAGAGGAATGCGCAAGCTCTTTGACAGACTCCTATGCCCGTGTCAGAAGGTTTGGAGGATCGGGCGACCAAGGAATAGATATAGTTGGATTTGTCACTGAGACAATGTGGGATGGAGGTTGGGATAATTACCAATGTAAGCGATACAATAATCCTCTGTGTCCAAGTGACATCTGGGTAGAAATTGGAAAGATCATCTATTACTCTTACAAAGGGGAATATCCACCACCACGCAAATACTACTTTGTTGCATCTAAAGGAGTAGGCACAGCTTTACACAAGTTGCTTAGGAATCCAGCAAAACTGAAAGAGCAGGCTGAGGCTAAGTGGAAAGATAATTGTCAAGATAAAATAACGACAACTGTTAGCCTTCCATTAGAGGGCGAGTTACTCGATTGGTTTAACAACTTCAACTTCTCAATCTTTTCAGAAAAATCCGTCTTGGAACTCATAAATGTCCACGCTAAAACATGCTATCATTCTGTAAGATTTGGTGGTGGTTTACCTCCCAGACCTGAAGTTACACCGCCACCGCAAGAGCATCATGCCGAAGAGAGCGGCTATATTCAGCAATTATTCTCTGCTTACAGTGATCACAAGGGAATAACTGTAAATGATATTTCAGATATTCCTTCATCTCTGAATCAAGATTTTTTACTACAAAGGGAACGTTTTTATCACGCGGAATCTCTACGCAATTTTGCCCGTGACACTGTTCCTGATGGCACATTCAACAGTTTACAGAAAGAAGTCTTTCATGGAGTAATTGATATTTGCAATAATGCTCATACAGATGGATTAGCTCGTATGCGAGCAACCATTACCCAATCTGCAAATATTTCGATTTCATCAAACCCACTTGCCAGCGTAGTTAAGGTGCAAGACAGACAAGGTATTTGTCATCAACTTGCTAATGAATACAAGTTAGTTTGGGTGCATAAGAATGGGGAGGTGCAAGATGACATCACCGTTCAATAGTCCACTTGAAACCGGAATCAGAACACTTGCAATTTTGACAGCAGTATTTCCTCGGTCGCTTGATCTCCAACACCTTGTTTATTTTGACTATCTGGTTTTACATTCGGGCGATGTTGAAGGTCCAGACAGTCTGCATACCCCAGTCCCACAACGTTCTGGTGAACTGACCGTACGCCGTGGGCTGATAGAACGCGGGATTTTTCTGATGATGAGCCGTCAACTTGTAGAGCGTTTAGTTTCATCGGAGGGCTTTCAGTACATAGCTACGAATACTGCTGGCGCGTTTCTTTCAATGATGAGTTCTCAATATATCTCCAAGCTTAAAGATCGTGCTGAGTGGGTAGCTGAAACTTTCGGTGAATCAACTCTGGAAGAACTGCAAGCATTAGAGCGCCGTTTTTTTCGGGAATGGTCTACACAGTTTCATTCAGTTGATAGTGCAGGAGGACAAGGAATATGACCTGGAATCCTCTTCAATTGCGCGGAATTTCGTTTAGCAGCCCGTCTAAAGATTCTGCTTCCTTAGAATTTCAAAGTGGCTTGAATGTTATATGCGGTGCATCGGACACTGGAAAATCGTTTATGGTAGAAGCGATTGACTTTCTTCTCGGAGCTAGTGCTAAACCACCCCTAAGAGATATTCCTGAACGGATTGGGTACAATCAGGCAAAGCTAGTATTACAACCAACACATGGCAACGTCTTCACGCTTGAAAGAAGTACGGACGGGGGCGAATTTCGTCTATTTGAGGGAAATTGGCTGTTGGGTCAACCTAATGTAAAAGCACATATTCTTAGGCAAAAACACGCAGAAAAAAGCAAAGATACACTTTCAACTTATCTCTTGTCCGCTATAGGGATTGTGGGTCAGCGTGTACGGAAAAATAAAAACGGAGAAACACAAAGCCTTAGCTTTCGTAACCTTGTTAAATTAGTCTTAGTTCAGGAAAGTGACATAATAAAACGATACTCACCGTTTTTATCTGCACAAAGAACCAGCGCAACAGTAGATTACTCAGTCTTCAAGTTGCTACTTACTGGTGTAGATGATAGTGCGTTTGTAGGGCTGGCTGAAATCCAGTCAGAACTAGAATCTACTCGGCAGAATCATCATGCTAAAGTTGAATTAATAGACGAGCTTATTCAAGAGTTACAAACTCAGGTAAGCCAATTTGGGATTAATCGTACTGAAGCAGAAGTTCAGCTATCGCAACTTAAAGCACGTTACGAAGCGCAACAAGATATATTAAATAGAGCGCAACACGAATTCAATGATAGAATAAATCGCCGTCGTGTGATCACGGATCAGCTAGAACGCTTGTCTACTAGGATAAACGAAATCAATAGTCTTCTATTACGTTTTGAACTTCTGAAAGAGCATTACCAGGTAGATATTGAGCGCCTTACCGCAATTGAAGAATCTGGATCTCTTTTCGTCCACTTAGAGAGAACGCCATGTCCTCTCTGTGGTTCTCTTCCAAACGAGCAGCATCAAAGTGAAGTTTGTGACGGTGACGTTGCGAGTGTAGTTCATGCTGCAACTGCTGAAATTGCTAAAGTAGAGAAACTTTCAAGGGAACTCGACCAAACCGCATCGGATCTCAGAAATGAGGTTGAGGAACTGAATAGACAACGGGAGCTACTCAACCCTGAATTCCAGGGACTCAATCAGGAAATACAAGAAATTAGCTCTCCTATTAGGGATGCTCAAAATATTTTTAGTGAAATTGTAAAGCAGTCTGGCGATATACAAAGTGCTATTGATACATTTAATAGGGTTGAGCAACTACGAGAGAAGAAAGTCGAACTTCTTGCGGAGATTCAAAAACCAGTCAACGTTATCACTCCCCCTGTTGATCTTTCAACCTCATTACTTGATTTATTCGCCCAAAAAGTTCAACATCTACTACAAGTGTGGGATTTTCCTGGCTCTGATCGAGTTTATTTTGATAAGGAGCTTAAAGATATTGTCATAGGTGGGCAAAACCGTACCAGTAGAGGGAAGGGGCTGAGAGCGATTACCCACGCGGCAATGACTATAGGTCTTATGGAATTTTGTAAGGAGAGGAATCTATCACATCCAGGTTTTGTTGTGTTAGATTCACCTCTTTTGGCATACTACGAACCAGAAGGTAAGGAAGATAGCTTACAGGGTTCGGATCTCAAGATTCGGTTTTATAATTATTTGGCTGACAACCATAGTGAAAGCCAAATAACCATCATTGAGAATGAGCATCCCCCAGATGATCTTAAAAACAGGATTAGCTTTACACACTTTACAAAAAATCCTGATTCGGGGCGCTATGGATTCTTTCCTCATGTTTAGTAGCCTTGGTGCTGAAATCACGAAGAGCGATCGCATCCCTGGATGAAGGTAAATGTGTGATTCCCGCGTGGTTAGATGTTATTTATGAGAAATTACAAAAAAAATTAGCCTCTTAAATTACAGCAGTTTGCGATCAAGCCCACCACAAAAAGAGGTGTTTAAATAGGCTCAAAAAACAATCCACAGTGGTGAAACCAATCAAGAGCATTTTCATCAGTAATAGCATTAACAGCTAGAGTGATTGCCGCATCCAGAGCATCGAACGTGCGTGCTTTTGCAGAACGAAGAATTTCTTTTAACTTTGACCAACATAACTCAATTGGTGATAAATCAGGCAAGTAGGGAAGTAAAAACTTAATTTTAGCTCCTACAGATTCCACTAAAACTTTTGCAGTATTAGCATAATGTACAGGTAAATTATCCATCACTACAATTGCTCCTATCCACAACTGAGGTATTAATATTTGCTGAATAAATACCGATAAAGATTTAAACAAATTAGGTTATATTAATCTAGAGGTAGATAATGTGGTGGGGTATTGGGTATAAGATTACAATCTTAATTCTGTCCCTGACCAATTGTATGAAATGAATTAACCGTTGAGAGATAACCTCCCAAAAAGCAAAAGCAAGACGAAAGTAATTCAGGCAATACGCTCTATCACAAAACTAAAAAATTAAGAACATACCAACATTGTAATTAAAGCATTATGGCTAGACAAGATTATTTAGAATTTTTGGATTTTACAAAAGGATTGTATGAAAAAGCATTACAACATCTTCAGCCAGGAAGTGATGATTTTTCTATCTTATCTGGGTCTATTTTATTAACAGTAGGCTTAGAAAAGTTAGTTAAATTTGTTTTATATACAAGGCATCCATTTATGGTTTTATTTGATAAAATTAACGGTTTTGATGATGTTATTAAGTTAGAAAAAGGAGAGAAATTTAATAATACCAACACGATTTCTTTTGAAACTGCTCTTGACCGTTTAGTTAAGCTATATCCACAACTTCAAAAAGAATCAGGAGATATCCATTATATTATCAAACAAAGAAATTATTTAATGCACAATTTTGGCTATATAGACATTATAGAACTAGAAAAGAAAATTCAAACTAAAATAGCAGATATGTCTGAGGCTATATGCAAAGAATGTCTCAATAAAAATCCTGAAGATGTATTTACAGAAGAAGTATGGGTAAATATGAGTAACATTCGAGATGCTTATAAACAAGCTGACTATTTAGAAATTGAGGAAAGAATTAGGCATTTTCAAAGATTATGGCAAAAAGGAGAAATTTTACCTTGTAAAAAATTAGATATTTCTGACAACGTATCAACAGTTTTTTTTGAATGTCCAGTTTGCAATAATGAAGAAGCATATATAGGTATTGGATTAGAATGGGATATAGATGTAGATCATAGAGAAGGAATTGTAACAGGTGCTTGGGAATATCTAAGTCTATTATTTAAGTGTAATAACTGTGGTTTTACGAGCAGTGATACTGAAGAAATAGAGTTATTTTTAGGAGTCAAGTATGATGACATAATAGCAGATTATAACAAACAGAAAGAAGAAGAAATGGAATCTTATTATGCAGATATTCATAAAGATGAATGGAAGGACAGAGATTAAATTGAAATTGTTTTCAATCTCATGAAAAGCAAGCAATCTTGATATCATTGTGAATATAACTCACTGATTTCTTGCCGCACTACCGTAAGTGATCGCTCTCAATATCCTAAATTTTTTCTGATGTTCTACCATCTCCCCAAACGGCAAAAAACACCGTTGACACCAACCATCAACCCACAACGCTGGAACTTTAAACCTAGCCCCACAATTAGGACACTCAGACAGCAAACTTAAATGATGATGCTGACACCCCTGAGTCACCTTAAACTGCCACTCAATCCGATGACAAGGCGAATCAATATAACAAGCAGCACAAAGCCGAATAGGTTCAAGATTCATTCCCACCCCAGCAGGTGGTAACATCTGCTCTAACCTATCAGCATCAACCCCCACAAACTTAGCCACAGCCTCCAATTGTTGCCGAGAAGGAGGGGGATTAAAACGAAACTTTTCCCAACGACCGATCGCTCCCCCAAACCCAACAGCCTTACCTAAACCAGTAATTGTTAAATGATTTGCTCGTCGAAAGCGCCCTAAAAAGTGACTTAGACTTTCTCCTTGATATGGTTCTACCTGAAACAACCAAGGATGAATTTCCTCAACTTCCATTACTTGTACTCTGCCGTTACTTCCTTCAGAGTTTCCAAATCAATCTTTGATAATCCTTTCTTTAAAGCCCGAATAGCCGACTCCCTGAGAATCATATCTAATAAACCGATATAACCCCCAGTCGCCTCACCCAAAGCCTTCAGCATTGCCTTACTGGAAAGATTAGAAGCAACAGGCAGTTTTAAAACTTGTTTTTCCCAAATCTCCACAGTGCGCTGAAAATCTTCCCCAGAAAACTTACCAAACCGATGACAGGCACGAAAACGATTATAAACTTGCTCATCTCGCTTGATTACTGCGTCTAATCGATCAGTACCCACCAAAATCACGGCAATTTCCAACTTGTCAAAAATATCCCGCACTTCCGCAAAAGTCTTGGGTTTAAAACGATCAGCCTCATCAATAATCAGCATTTCCACCCCACAACCTTTAAGAACTCGCAGTGTTCTATCTCTAATTTCTGCAACTGTTCCCTTAGTCATCTGATACTTTAAATACTCAATAATTGCTGCAAATATATCCTTAGCACCACATTCTTGAGGTATCTGGATATAAGCAACAGGAACGATTGGCGGTTTTCCTGGTGCTTGTTTAGCTTTATGCCTGAGTCTGTAGGCATCACAACCCATAGTTTTACCTGTTCTTGACTCTCCTAGCACCCTACCAGACTGGCGTGATTGTCGCTTGCCATCTAGCCAGTCATGGAGCATTTTCACTTGTTCTAAAGGAATAAAATTCTTCCGATTCAATCGTTGAATTTCTGCTTGTAATTTCTCATCATTTTGGAGAATATCACCTAATTCTTGAGCAACAGCTTGGGCTTGTTGTGAAGTCATAACTTACCACCCGTAATCTTCGCGCATTTGTTCATAATCAAATACCTCTGGCATATCTGGTGCTGAGGAATTTTCCACAGATGTCACTTCTATTTCTTGCGGCTCAACAATCACAGGTTTTTTAGCTTTTTCAACTACAACCTGTTCTTCTTTTTGGCGTTCTTTTTTAGTTTTCTTTTGCTTAACGAAAGTTTCTCTGTCTCTTACTTCAGCCAAAATCGAACGATTGCTAATCTCTTTACCTGCTTGTCGAATCTTGTGACTCATGGCTTTAGCTTCGTCTAAAGATAATTGCTCAGTCTCCAAATCTTGAGCATAAGCACGAGCTAAAAATTCTTCTTGAGAACCTGTTTGGCGATAAACCAAGATAGTTGTAATGTCTTTGGGATCAAATCGCAACACCACGCTTTCCCCAGCATAACCAGCCAGGTTTTCACCCCGATATGTGAGATTTTCAAATTGTAGGTATCCACCTCTATAAATTGAGCGTCGAGTTTGCTTC
>Ga0116231_10004876_pt1 | contig 26883 bp, 18 predicted proteins | sample S1TSphgellanicum_2_FD_89695 | JGI IMG/M metagenome (GOLD analysis project Ga0116231, IMG submission 89695) | Host-associated microbial communities from peat moss isolated from Minnesota, USA - S1T2_Fd - Sphagnum magellanicum MG | ecosystem: Host-associated > Plants > Peat moss > Unclassified... | reverse complement strand
TTACAAGTCCTCTTCGATGCCATTATAACTCCCGAATAGGTGGATTGAGCTCTACCAAAGTTATGATACCATGTGACGCACCCCCACACTCCTTGAAAGATTCAAATGCGAATCCAAAAATGAAAACAATGAAAGAAAGAGTTGGGGTACGTTCCCTAATTTGCAACACTTCGGGTGTAAAGGGGCATGCTTGAGCTCTAGGATGGGGACTAGGACGAATGACAAAAAGGTCAATTATTCACATGGACCTACACAAACCAAACAACAAGTTGGTTAATGCATTGATGGAATACTTTTGGTGCATAGATGAGCAATGTGCATACACAAATTCACAAGACTCACCACGGCTCGGATAAAGGGGAAGCCACCACCTTCCCCCTTATAGTATTCTCTGTAATTAGCCATGGGGACTACATCCAAATGTTATTTTGTCCCAGGGCTCCCAAGTTGGGAGTCCCGAAACTCCCAAAATTGGGACACTTGGCACTTTGGAAGGTTTACCTTACATTTAGTGACAATCTAAACTATTATGTTTCCCTTGTGATCTTCCAAACATACAAAAATGCAATTTTAAAGAATGTCCATTCACTTGGGTGGCTCGTTTGGCTATGATTTTACCTTACATTCATTATGCTCCAAGGATTTATTAAACCATCCACTAGTTAGGTTTGGAGGAAATCACAAATCTTGCAATAACATATGAAGAATGACCATAATGAGTGGAAGGTGGCTTGCCAAATGTAAGGCCTTCAACAATACAATAAAAAAAATTGTCCTCTTGTGTATCCTAAGCTATTAGAACCATTTTTTCTTATGTTGGAGTTAAACCTCATTTTTAAAAAAAGGTGCAAAAATGAAGCATTATTGTAAAGCTTAAAACTTTTGGGGTTCATACAAACTCCTTCACAATCTCCTAGGGTTGGACTTCTTCAAACTTGTGCTCCTTTCAAACACTTGTTTGCTTTAATGTTGCTTTATCTAGTGTTGCATGTTTTCTCCAATAAATGCATTAACTCCTTAGTATTCACTTTCTCTTGTTCACATTTGTCCTTTCCTTTTGTAGTTACCAAACCTTGTGGGAATGTTATAGGAAGAAAAACAACAAGTGAACATGAATATTCAACATAACATGGGTTTCAAGTTGCACATGTGACAATAATTTTGAGTTGTACACATGGGTAAAAACTTCAACATACACTAAATTCATGTTGAGTTGAAGAACATTTTTGTGTTTGGGGCCCCATTTAGCCTTGTTTGATCCCTTTGTTTTTTCTAGTGTCATATTGTTAATTTCATCCCATAAATCAAGCAAACATGGCCTTCTAATGCCATGTCTTTCTAACTTTATTGAAAACTCTAATGTACATATATGTTAATGACCCAAATAATGAATATTACTACAATAGTACCTTGGCTAATTTAGTAACAAAACATTCTTAATATATATTTTTCAATTATGTTTAATAATACAAAAAAATTAGAATTCAAATTTTTGGCAAGACAAGCATACATTTCAAATTTTTTGTCAATTCCAAAAAATAATTAATTGATTTTTAATTAATAAAACCATCAAACATGGAAGGCAACCATGCTAAAAAATTAAAATTATCAATTGCAAGTTCTTTGAGACCATGGAAACACCTAGGAGCTAAAAGATTATGAATACTAGATAAAGAATTAAATAGTTGCTAGTTAAAGTTGAAAGCATGGAAAAAGGCCAAAGGTTGAAAAAGGAAAAATAGGATGGGAAGGGAGAAAACATGAGCCTTTTTTGGAAAGAAAGGAAGAATAGGAGATTTTTGGGAATGGCAACATTTGGCTCATGATTGGGTGAAAATTTGTACATTTGAAGATGTTTGTCACGACCATAGCCTTGGGCTTGTGATCAAGGCAAAGGCATGGAAAGGTGCGGGCCGAGAATGCAACCTAGGAGTCACATTTGCACTCCTAAGAGTGTGAGGGAATGAACCCACACACTCCCAAAATGAGACTCCCACTTTGGGAGTTGGAATCCCTATGGAGTCTTGAATGTTCAAAGAGGTATTTCAAGGGTCAAAATTCATTGAATCAAAAAGTTCCTTATATACCATTGAAAAAATCTTGAAACATAGATGCCTGAAATGAGCTTGCATAACCATTTGAGTATTTATAACACAAGTTAGGGCTAAAATAAAGGTTGGGAGTCAAAGTGCCAATTTGACTCCCGCCCATTAAAAGTCGGGATTGCCATGAAATACATGCACATAGGTTGCATGCCACATATCTTTGCAAAGCTTTCAATAAGAGTTACAACTTTGCTTCATACCTCACCTTAATCAAAGGTTTTCACAAGAAGTTATAGCCAAACGAGTCACCCAAGTGAGTGGACACTCTTTAAAATTGCATTTTTGTATGTTTGGAAGATCACAAGGGAAACATAATAGTTTATATTTTCATTGAATGTAAGGTAAAATCATAGCGAAATAAGCCACCCAAGTGAATGGACATTCCTTAAAATTGCATTTTTCTATGTTTGGAAAATCACAAGGAAAACATAATAGTTTAGATTGTCATAAATTTTTTTGGAATATTTTCTATTAATTACAAAGTTTACATGCTCAAAACTTGACACAAATCAAAAAAAATTTTACATATTCAAATTGCTCAAACTTCAAAAGTGAATAGTCCTTGTTTTTTTCAAATGTCTTTTTTTCCTACCAAATGTGAACCATTCCTTTTGAAAATTGGAGAGGATTTTAACATTGATGATTAGAAGAGCAAAAGGATTTGAACTGATGAAAATTGTTTTTATAACCCATTTGAACACATTTGGTTCAAAAGTGTTTTTGACCTTAAAAATTATGGATTTTGAAAGTGTGGCTTTAACAAAAGTTGTTCATATATATGTGATAGAGGTCATGAATGCATAATACACATGATATAAAATCAATTTGTAATCAAAATGTATTTATATCTAAATGCAATGCTAAATTAGGTATTAAAAATATAGAATTTTAAATTGTAAACCAACGCAAAAATGACACATGTCATGTGTAATCCTTGAAAAGGGATTTTTACCTTGGTGCCCCTAGCTCCTTTGATTGTGATTTCACCTTTTAAGCCTTGAAGGTTAGAAACAAAAGGGCTTTTTTTTGCTAAAAACAAAATATTTTATTCTTCCATAAATTTTAAATCTAGTTGTCCCACTTTGACCCCAAAACCTTAAACTTCAAAACATCCCCATAGCCAATTATAACTTTATGAATACCTTGGATATCTACTCCCTCCTCTAATGGATGCATTTGTGGTTGACCATATTAACACAAAATTGCCTATGAACTTTTCAATGATGTAGCATCTTTATTAAGTAAATCAAGGTTGGCATAAGGTTGTGCATGAGTATGTGAAATGGAGTGCCCTAAACATTGGGAAATATCACAATGTCTCTTATTATCATATAATCATAACCAAAGGACTTTTGAGGTGACTAGTCTTTTAAACAACCCTTGCAATTTGAAATCATTTGTTTACAACTTTGCTTATAAGATGAAGAAGATAGTTGATATTTTGGTTGAAAATCTAAATGGATCCAACCATGTACATATGCAAGTATGGTAACTTCTTTGAAGTTTTAAATGTCTAATGATTAGTTGACAAGGTGCCTTTAGATGTTTTGTAGTTTTGTGAATCAACATATAGGCTACTTGGGTATTTATTTGAACTTGAAGAAGTGTATACAAGTCTACAACTCATTTGGAAACTTCATTTTGATCTTGAAAAACTAATTGGGTTTATGTTTCAACTTGAATAAATGTGTACAAATCTACAATTTATTTGGCACCTTGATTATGCTCTTGAAACATGAATTAGGTTTATATTTGAATGTGAATAAATGTGAATAAGTTTGCAACTCATTGGGCATCTTTATAATGATATTAAAAATCCAATTGGGTCTTTATTTTAACTTGAATATGTGTGTACAAGTTTGTAGTTTTTTTGGTATCTTTATTATGATTTAAAAACCCCAATTGGGTTTAGATTTCAACTTGAATGTGTGCAAAAATTTGCAAATCATTTGGAAACTTGATTTAACCTTCAAACCATGTTGGGTATGTCTATAGCCATTTAAAGGGGTCCTAGAAGGGTTTTTCTAATTTTTAATTATGATAGAAATGTTTTATGGTTAAATCAGGGATTTGTTTTAAAATTCAATGACCGAATGCATGAGGTTTAGAAAGTGATATGGAAATGCAATGAACAAGATCTATGAAATTTAAAAAGGATGGTTCTAGTTCACAATTTATATGGTTTTGTGGGTGTGTTTTTTACATTGAAATGAATCAAACTATTTTTGAAATTCTTTGGATCATCCAAAATGTTGGGTTTTAGGATGTATGGGTGTGTTTTGACCTTTGTAATGTCTATTTCTCCAAAAATAGATTTTCTAATGACACTTTTCCAAAGTTTGTTTGTATAGAAATAATTTTTTCCAATGACATTTTTTCAAGTGATTGAATGTGTTTAAGTTTGAATGTGAATGTTGTGTGTCTTCTTTAAAAAAGAATGGCCAACTTTCTAGAACTTAGTGATTTCATGGTAGATATTCAAGAATATGAATAATTGGTTGATTTGCACAAGGCAAAACAATCCCACATAAGATGATGCGCCTTGGCAAATTATGGAATTTATGCAATTCAACCTATTAGTGGCATCATATGATATTCACTTTGCTGTTTATTATTTTGACAAAAAGAAAATGTCTCAACTAATCCCAAATGTGGTGTGAAAATCCATTTATCAAGATTACTTAAAGGCATACCATGAACCCCATTTGCTAGAGAAACCTTAAGGTATTGTCAATGGAAAACTCTTGAAGGTATTTAAAATGGGAAATTCGAATGCAAAAGGTTTAGAATGGGTGACATTGCAATGTGATGTATTTTTGGAATGATTGAAAACAACAAGTGGGCATGTAAAACAAAATTTCTTTTTTTTGGTGTGGCATCATGAACATTCATAATAATAAACTTGTCCATGATGCCTAAAACAAACTAGGGGAAAATATATATATTTCAATTTACATAAATGTACAATAGTTTAATATATGAAAAAATAATAATTTAAAGGTTTACATGCATCCTAGACTTTGCATGCATGAACATTTTGACCTGATCACTGACCCATTCAAATATAAATGTGAAGCATTAAATTATTGTGTGTTTCAATATATATTAGTAAGTGTAATATGCAACGTTTGAATAGTGGTTTCAATAAGTTCAAAATGGATGATTTGACTCATGTAAAAATGTTGATAGTTCAAGAAATGTGAAAAAAATCACTAAATCATTCAACTATAATTGTAATATATTAAGTTGCATGTGTTTTAGTATATTATAATAAGTGAAAAATATAATTTGTGAGTAATGGTTGTAATATGTTAAAAGTGACTTATTCAACTCTAATAATTGAAAATATGTGAAAAAAATCACTAACTCATTCCAATATAATTGTGGGGTTTTAAATTGTTGCATGTATTTTAATAAATTATGGTAAATGTAACATACAATTCCTAAGTAATGGTTTCAATATGTTAAAAGTTGATAGTTCAACTCATGTACCATGTTGATAGTTAAAGAAATGCCAAAACAATCACCAACATGTTAGAATGCATTGTGTAAATAAAATTAAAGGGTTATCACAATTTCCACATCAAATTAAATAAGTTCCAAACTATATTCATAAGTGAACAACATAGTGAATGTAACAACTATGAATAATATTGACCATTAATTAATGCAACAAGCCATTTGTAAACTTAAGATGACCAAATGCACTTCAAATGTAATCAAATTGGACAATAGTTGCAATGTGTGGGGGTGGAAAAGGACAAGATTTCTTTTTGTGTAAAAAGATGACAAATTTTCATTGATGGCATACTAGTAACCATAACTCCATCTCTTAGCCCAAGCTTTAGCCATAACCCTCCCAAAATGATTTAAACATATTATCCATTGGTGCAACTTCCTTCAAGCCTACCCTTATGACACCATCAATATGCAAGCCTATTTCAAAACTATCCATGGGGAAAATAATGACAATGAATTTTAGGAACATGGCAACCATGGCAAACAAATTTTCCTTTACATTCAATGTATGTGATGTTTTTTTGTTAAGGAAAATGGACATCAATTATAAGAGGAAGAATAGGGTAAAAAAAAGAATTTAATGATGGTGAAAAAAATTTAAACAATTTTAGAATATTTCAAACAAAGGTTAGGGATATTTTAGAATTGCAACTAACAATGTGATGTGAAAATATTGGTTTCATGTGATCCAACCTTTTTAAAAATTGTCTCCAAAAGCAAAATACGGTCAAAGGAGCCAAGTGCACTAGAGTAAAGTCCTTTTCCAAGGACTACACATGACATGTGTTGTTTTTGTGTTGGTTTATAACATTAAATTTTGTATTTTGAATACCCCATTTAACATGCATTTTAAATATAAATAAAAAATTTGACTACAAATTGATTTTATATCATGTATTTTATGCATTCATGCCTTATATCACATAAATATGAACAATTTTATATGAAAGGCACATTTTCAAAATCAAAAGCATTTTTGAACCAAATGTGCTCAAATGTGTTATAAAAAAAAAATTCATCAATTCAAATCCTTTTTCCCTTTTAATTTTCAATGTTAAAATCTTGTCCAATTTTTAAAAAAAATGGTGCACATTTGGTAGAAAAAAAGGATGTTTGGAAAAAATAAGGATTGTCCACTTTCATGCTCCTTTGACTATGTTTTTACCCTCCATTTCCTTTTAAGTTCATAAATTTTAAACCCCAAATTTTAAACCCTAAAGGTTAAAATTTTAACCTTAAACCATAAATTTCAAATCTTAAATACTAAAATTTAAGCCTTAAACCCCAAATTTCAAACCCTAAACATTAAAATTCAGACCTTAAACCTTTAAATCCATAGCCTAAAACCTTAAATTCCAAACCTTAAACCCTAATCCCAATTTTAGACCCTAAGTTAAAAAAATTAAACCCTAAATTAATGAAACACAAATCTGAAAAATTAAACCTTAAAATAAAAAATCCTAAACTTCAAAAGCTTAACCCTAAAACCTAAACCCTAAAAAGATCAAACACATACTCTAAACCTAAACCTTAAAACTTCAAGTCCTAAACTCTAAAACCTAAACCTTAAAAAGACCAAACATAATTAAAATCTCCATGTTTAAACCTTAAAAGCTAAACTCTAAAAAAAACCTAACGAAGACCTTAAAATTTAAACCTTAAAATCAAAAAACCTAAACCTTAGAAGCTAACTTAAAACACAAACCATAAAACTAAACTCTAAAACCTAACCCCATACTCATATAGCTTGTAACCCATGATGCTATATAACCATATTGCCCATAGGCCATATAACAATACAACTACTATATAATCATATAACTGTAAGTGGATTGAAAAACAAATTAAAAAGGAGTTGATGGTGGGTTTTCAAATCTTGATCCTTGATTGCAAGACTTTGTGAGCTATGACCATGAAAGCATGAGGCACCGAATGGCAGGTGAAAGTCAAGTCCAACAAGGCACAAATTTAAGAGAAAGGTTATTGTCTAGACCATTTTTCACGAAGGTTGCATTTTGTGTAGATACAAAGTAGGAGGAAAAGGAGGAATGAGAGGAAAAACAAGAAAGAGAAGGATCAAGTAAAAAAAAAAAATTTTAAACAAATGTCAAGTTCCTATACTTAACCCCTTTGTAACAAGGAGCCTTACTCTAAGTAAAAAAACATATAATTGTTTGTTTGTGCCATGCAAACCTACCCTTTTAAAGCAAACTATGTCAGTCCTTTCTCCTACCTACTTACATGGATATGAAAAAAAAAATTACAATTTTTTTGTTCATATTATCTATATTTCTAGATGCACATGAAAATCCCAATTTCAAGATCTGGCATAAATTACTAGGAACCATATGATAACATAAGAGAGAAAAAAAAGGGGAGGAAGAAGGGGGTTGGGGATGATTTAGCTTAAGTTGAAATTGACATTACACTTGTACATATACTTGGGTAAGGATATAAATAATTTTATAGTTCATGGGTAGGGTATGGGTACTCCTTACCATATATCCCTTTTTGGGTAAAATAAGAGTATTTATTTATTTTATTAATTTAAAATGGAGAAAAAAAATCCACATTTTGAAAAACATTTAACAATTTTTAGAAGCCAAATTCAACGTCAAAATGTAAGAATCAAAGATTTGGATTCATCCTTGACCATAATAAATAGACTTACGAGCGAACACTTAGTGTATCAAAAGAAAATGGGGTCATGATCAACATTTGGTTAATGATGTAGTCCAAGGTAATTGGTAGGTCATCTTTGAGCACTTCAATAAACTTTTGAATCATCCAATTTAATTAAAAGTCATAACCTAAAAACTAAGGGGATCTTACACTTGAAATATATCCTTACCACATAATTACCATTCCAAACATTTGCACTTTTGTCACATGTTAGCAGTCATCAATTTTATCCCATACAATTTACCCAAAGTTCTCCACTTCTCATCTACTTAGTCGAGAGAAAGGGGAGGAGCTATATCTTTGAATAACAACTATATTGCAAAGATTTCAAAGCTTTTGTTTTTTTTGTTTTTTTCAGATTGATGGGTCAATCAAATTAGTTCATTTTCTTTAAAAAAAATTACAAACAACCATCTAATTAATAGAACTAACAAAGTTTTGGGTTCAGGTTATATTTTTAAAAATTATCTTTACCCAAATGTCAAAACATATTTAGGTTTGGGTAAGGATATTTTTACATATATATTCAAGGTTATGAATAGAATATTATTTTTCAAATTTATATACCCTTGACTATATGCTTCATTAAGGTATATTGACTTCAGGAAAATAAATTAGGATAAATAATATATCCTATTCAAAATTAATGGGTATATCTAGGTAAAAGATATACCCACACAACACTGATCTTTACCACACATTGATATAATGCATGTTGTAATGTCAGCCTTTTTGTTCCTGGAGAAATTTCACCAAAAGGAGAAATGAAAATGGAAATTTGAAAATGAAGTTGGTTTCGGGGGTTTTAATCACCATAAGTCAAAAAGAAAAAAGGATAAAATAGCTGGATTGCTATATTTGGTCCCAGTAAGGAGCAAGAAATATAGAAAGATGATAACAAATCTGTGCTTAATATGTGGTCTATATTTCTTGATAGAGATGGTTGTCACTTAGGCTACATTTCAAAATTCCTTTTAAAAACTCTTGTGGGTATGCACTATGCACATTGTATAATGGAGTGATTATGTGATCCAGGGGCAAGCACCCACCAGTACACCATCCATTGGAAACCCATTGTGACTCAGTTTTAGGTGAACTATCACAAAACCTATCTACATCAAACTAGCTAGTTAAGTAGCTATGTAAGTCCCAAAGGCAAGCAGGTAGGAATGTAAGTGGGATAGCCTACAATATAGGTAAGCCAGTAGGCAAGGCACTTGGTGGCTACCAGGTAGGTAAATAATAGATACATGTGGATGGTTGATACATAGCTAATCACAGTGGTTATGTATGGAACAAGAATTCAGTGAAAAAGAGTTTTGCTGTCCATCCTGCATGGTGAGCTGGTGGTTCATTCTGGGATCTTGCATCACCCATCTCTGGAGTCTGAATCTTTGGTTCTGCTTCTTCACGTTTCTGTATATATATTCCCACACCTACATGCTTAGGAATGATCATATTCATTATGATAAATTATTCTTGGCAGGAGCACAGTAACCAAAGTAATAGATCAGCATCCCAGCAACACTCCATTAATGTCCGTCCTGCTTTCTGCCCACCCCATAAACTAAATTTCTTGTAGCAGGATTTGCCAGAAAACATGATGTTCTGAAAGTTTCTGAATGCCATTACTTTCCCCATTGCCTTGTATGTCATTGTGACGGAAGAAGAATGCCATGAACTAAACTTGCAATAGAGAGAATCGGTATTTAGGCCCTCAGGAAAACAAAAAAAAATTCATTTCCTGCAATAGTATAACTGATCAAAAGGAACTATTTTTGGCGGGTTCTGGGTAGTTTTTGGCCGGGTGTGCATATTTGTGGGTGATGGTCTTAATGAAACTTTGTCATATTGGGCTAATTGGAGGGCCCCAGATTTTACAATATTGGGTACATGCCTAGCAGCAGGTAAATGAAGTCCAGGCCACTCTCTCAGGAGGTCCCATACCATTCCTGATCACTGAACACCACTTCCATGCCAGCTGCATAACTGGGCATCCAAAGTCTGATTTCCAGTTTGTGGCCAATGAGAATGTGAGACTGCGTTGCCAGGTGAAGCTAAATGTGAAATAATATTGTCACTTACAACCCATATGGAGGCCGCAGAGCCGGACTCACATACAGCCTTTCGTGACAAAGCACGGAGATAGACCCACAGCCTGGAATCAATATACTGTTGATCAGCAGCAGCACAAAAGAGGGAAACTTCCAGAACCGGTTTCAAACATGTCGCAGCAGAAAAACAAAAGGAGCAAGTGGGGAAGTGTCTGAAGGATAGTGGAGTGAATGACCTTGTAATTAAGAAGTGGAGTTGCAGCAGCATTATATAAGTTAGCAGCACAAGTCCACAACTTATGCTGCTGCACATCTCAAGCAACAGTGCACCCCACTCTCACAACCATTTGGAAGCCACTACTGCTTTGGGATGGTTGGATTTGAGCTTTGAATTTGAAAGCGCAGTTCTCAGCTCCACCTTAGTAGGAGCCAGGGGCAGGTTCTATAATTTGCCTTGCCTCTTTGTCTGTCAGTCAATGCAATTTTAGGCCTATCATCAGTCTTTGACATCCATCTGTAATAAGTAGTATGGACTGGAACACGGAATGCAACAACAGTAGTATTGTCCTGATTTGGTCGGTCAACTTAGCTTATTTAAGAATTCTGCCCCTCAATTCCAAGTCAATCCTCAGTTCAATAGGTTCACGGGCATCTCTGCTTGAGGTGGCAGGAGGTGAATGGAGTTTGGCAGAACATTGTAATGATATATGCAGAGTGTCTGCAGGGAGGGGAAAGTGGAGAAAGAAAGGGCCTGCAATACCAGACCTATGCACCTGGCCATCTCGCAAGTGGTCTGGCTTCTCTTGCTTGATTAACCTTCCAATTACTACGTGTCAACTCTTATGTATGTTAAGCCTTGGGTAGTGTCTAGTAGGTATGTGTTCCACTGTCGAACACATTCACCGTTTGCAAATGGGGAAACTTGCTTAGTCACACACTTGAATGCATTATCATATTAAAGCCCTCCCCTTCATTTCAAAACCCGAACTTCTCCTTAAATCCTACTAGCTAATGTGCATGGTGCAAAATGCACAATGTGCATCTACAAAGTCCCACCAACCAACTCTTGCAACTCATAACCTCCATTTCAAGTAGTTGCAACTTACAACTAACCAATGATGGGCCATACAATTGCATTCAAGTTAATGCATTTTTAGGTTTGTTAAGTGGTATGGATAGTAAATAATTCTATCAATTATTCTTGGTTTTGCAATAAATTGCAAACAAGGATGTGCTCCTTAATTCCCAAGGTGAAAAACGGTGTGTGAACTTTGGGATGGGACTATCAAAGATGAGCTGGCTACTTCAATCCATGAGATGAATGTTACTAAAGGGACACCAAAAGAAAGCACAGTGTTGAGACCCATACTTTAACTAGAGGTACTTCATATGATTCCCCAATGAAGTAAACAAAGCTTGTTCCCTCTACAAATGAGGTATAGTTGACGAAAATTACAGTACCTAAGGAGGGCCAAGAGTTGAAAATCAAAAGAACCCATCCAAATGTACTTCAAAGTTGCCAAAGTTAGTAGCTCAGAAAAAAGTTATCATTCATAAGGACATATGGCATACTAATTTGCCACCCAAAAATGTTAACAAATCCTCTAATTCTTACATACCTAAGGCTCTAACTCGTCAATTGGCTACTCCTATGAATGATTTCAATGACCACAAGAACAAGTTTGGGCCAAGAATCACAAGAGGATCTCTGACTCCTAAGACTAGATGTACAAAACATGGTTCAAAAAAGAAGGCTGTAAGTAAGTAGGTACAAGAAAAGCTTGTGAAGAAAGGCAAGAAATAGTTCACATTTGGTTTAACTTAAGTTTGAAAGTGCAAATTTCACAAGGTTTGCATTGATATGTACGGGCATGAAGTTTTCACTTTGCCTACACCTATTTTCTATAATCATTATGGGGTGTTACACCACAATTAATGTTCACATCTATTTTGTTATCTTGGTTTTCATGAATCTATAATAAAGGGGTGTTGGAAAATGATAATCATAGTTGTGGTTTAAGTTGCAATGTGGTGGTTTGGATAAGGTGAGGACTTGCATGAGTTTTGCTAAAACATTTTAGGTGGGCGAAAAGGAATACCCATACCTTGGGTCAATGATAAGACAAATGTTTCACTTGCTTCTGACTTTGTGTACATCACAAAACCCATTGTTCATTATACTACACACATAAACTTGGAAGCCATATTTTCAATTGATCAAGAGCTTGTTGCAAACCACATTAACTTAAACTACTTGGATCCCATTGCGCATTGCACTTATGCATGTAAAAATGGAGGCCAATATATTTATTTTGAGTGTGGGCATTTGTGCCTAAGATTTCTAAAGAAGGTACATGTTTGTTGTTTTGACCAATTATATGTTTACAATGTTATATGTAGCATGTTGTGATTGCCAAAGCGCATGAAGCCTAACATGGGGTGCTGAACATTTGAAATCACAAGTTCAAAAGTATCGAAGTTTCTTACAAAAATGTTTTAAAAAATGTGGTTGTTAAATAAAGATTGTGCAAACAAAGTTGTGCAAAGAAAGATCAATCACACACTACAAGTGGGTGCAAACATGATAGCACAAGCCACACCCACTTGCTTTTTGACTACTTTTGTGATTACTTTTTGGGAAATATTCCTAAAATATTTTTGGAATAATCTTGAATTTTTTTTCACAAATATCTTGATTTTTTTTTTAAAAATCATACTAATTTATCAAGGTTTATGTTGAAATTTTGGAAAAATGCCATTTTCAAAAGAATTCAAATCCATTTACAAGTCATTTTATTGTTTAAAAACAAGTGTTATAGTGTTTAATGAGTGCTTTTGTTAATTTTTTATTCATTGGATTAATCATATATATTAATTCACTACGTCTATCTGTTAGTCAGTCTATCTGACGGGGGTTTTGGGGGGTGGGGGAAGGAGAGGCCGGTGAAGCAGCGAGCGACCGGTGTCAATCTGTGACGGGGGTTGGACCACCACGGTTTTTGTGTACAAACCGTCTCCACAAAGCATTGCAGTCATCCGAAGGGTAGGAATGACGGTCGGATCACATCCCTCTCCCACTGCACCAGAGGCAGATATAAAAACCTTCCCCCCCCCCCCCCCCCCACTACCGAAAGAACCGACGGTTATATAAAGGAGCGTGTTTTCGGAAATTTCCAAAACTTTCGGGAACCAAGGTTCAAAATGTCAAAACCGGGGTTTTGGGTTTTCTCATGTCGGGTAAGGGAGTAAATACCCGGACTGATAACCTGAGGGTACACACGGTTGGTTCTGATATCCGCACAACGTCGGTCAGGACCACTACGCGTTCAGGGTGGCTGGAGTGGCGTAGCCACGGGTGTCCGAAGGTCACGTGTACCACTAGTTTCAAATTAATACACATGTTATCATGATATATTTAAAATATAACTATATAAACAAATCTTATAATTTCAACATCAAATTAAATTACGACTTTAAAACATGAAAAAACCAAGCAAGTGCTACACTTGTTATGGTACATGTTATTATGAATGCACTCAGGTTTCCTATTTCATCCTTCACATAATTCATTTTTCATATATGAATTGGTTTTTGATCTCATTTCTGTCTTTGTTTCTATTGTTATGAACATTTGTATATTGAAATTATAATTAAATATGTACTAGATGCTATTGGTTTCATTGGTTTTCAATTTTGGCCATGTGTTTATGACTACATTTGGAAAAGGATTAGGCATCCAAACAATGGAGAACTTAGCAATTGGTTATTTTGTGTTTGAATTTGTTAGTGAGATTGTGACAAATGCAAAAATGGCTTATCACAACAAGGTGTATGAAGATTGCAAAAGATAGGCATACAACATGGTTTTGGATGCTAATGAAACTATGGAAAACCTATTAGATGATGAAGGGGCTTTATGTTTGGATGGAGTTGTGTACAACAATATTTTCAAATTTCTAAATCATCAATGCCGTGATGCAAACTTGTTTAACATCCATGTTTAAATTAAAAGAAATGTTACGCACACATACCACGTATGTTTCTTCATTCCTTTCTTTTGTTAAATTTATTTGTGTCACTACATTTTAGGTTAAGATTAATGTATGTATTTGTGTAGGTGGCATTTTTCACATCCCACAAAATAAGTATTATGGAGGAGCTTACGTGGGTAGGTTCTATTTCTACCACTAGTAGTTCAATTAAAACTTATGCATCAATTTGAGCTTTGTGTTTTATGCATAAAGTACATTGTCTATGCCTTCTAATAATCTAATATTTGCCACTTGGATTTAATAGGATTATGGAATCAACTTCATTGACCATGAACATCTAGTCTCAGCTTTTTCCTACCTTTGTGGTGATGCAAATTGTAGAGGAAAATAGGAATTGAGCTTCCTCCACATATAGGAAAAAAATGAACTTCTTTTTTCTATAATCAGCTAATCCTAGTTTTTTTATAAAAAGGAATATGTGACATTATTCACCTAGTTCAACCTTGTACATAAATGTTATTTTTGATAACCTAGGATTTGTAAAGTTGTGGTTATTACAAGTTTTGGTTATTTTAAATGTTTTGGGGTGTTGTTTGGTGTATTGACACAAACTTGGTGGAAAAAAAAACAAGTTAGCAAAAACTCATTATCTCCTAATGCAAGTGCCACATGAATGTAATCACAATAACATGTACCATAGCAAGTGTAACGCTTGCTTAGTTTTTTCATGTTTTAAAGTCATAATTTATTTATTTTTGAAATTGTAATATTTGTTTATATAGTTGTATTTTTTATATATCATGGGAACATGTGAATTAATTTGAAATTAATCCAACAAATAAAAAATTAACAAATGCACTCATTAAACACAAAACCACAAAAACAATCACAAATGCATCCACATGGGATTGATGTATGTGGCTACAACCTCAAATGAAAGGATGAACTTAGCTTTGAGGTTTTTTTTTACTTCCACAAATGGTTTTAGTTTTTATGTTTTTGTTTGATTCCCCATGACACTCACGATTTTGCTAATTGAAACTTAGATGTACATTTGGTGCCATATGAAAATATTTCATATCTAATATTTGAAATTGATGCATAAGCTAGTTAATTTGTGCTACAAAAAAACCCAAATAATTATTGGTGGTAATTATATGATAGAAAGAACTTTCATGTTCTAGGGGGTGCATTTGGGCTTCTTGATTGCCCATTTTTTTAATGTGGCAATTTAACATCTTGAATTTGAACATTTGCAAATTAATCAATGGTAAAAACTTGGTATATGAAGTTGAAGTACTAGCCTTGTAATTTAGTTGAAAATACAGTGTAAAGTGTGTGAAGGGCACTTATGCAATACTAGAATAGTTGCTAATTAAGCATTTTAAAGCTAATACTTGCACACATGAACTTAAAATTATTTCCATACATTTAAACAACAATTCAAAAAATATATAAGTCTAATTATTTCAGCCCAATTGTCAGGCATCTATAGATGCTCAAAACCTACACCTTTTGCTTACACCTCCTCTGTTTTAATTTGACCTTATTCTTACTTCTAGAAGCTCCTTTTCATGGTTGTCATGTCAATGATGTCAATATATTTTTATTAAACCCTATATTATAACACTTGATGATGTAGCAAAATCATAATTTTTGTCAACTAAAAAATTCAAAAAAATTGTAAAAGTATATAAAATCTACACAACCCTACTACAAAGTATTCAAAATGTAAATCAAATTTACCATGTGTATGTATGCATGCATTATAATGGGTAAGAAATATATGCACAATGTATGTAACATACAATTGTCATATTCTTTACAACTAGAGTTTTGCAAAATTTTGTTTGAAGAAATGATTATACATATATTCACTAATAGAAACCCCTCTCTTTTGCAACTACATTTTCAACTAGAGTTCAACTATAAACTAAGTCAAAAACTACACATATAGTTGCAACTTATTTTTTGCAATTGCTAATAGTAATGGGTAGATGCAAGCTACATTGGCTCCTTTTTTGTGACCTTATGGACTTTCTGCAAAGTGTATTCTATTCAAATGCCACAAACACATTGTAAAATCAATAATTTGACAAAAATATTTATGGATTAAGATTACGAACTTGAATAAGAATATTTATTAAAGGGAAAAATTCAATAAACATACACCAATCATATAGTAATGGACTTTTAAAGTGGACATATGGACTATAATATGGGTTTTACATTAGTATTCAAATGCATTTTTTGTTATGATTTCATCTTAGTAAATTTTAATAGGGATTTAATATATGATACATGATGGAAAAATAAATATGAATTGAAAAAAATTACAACACAAACTTTAACGAAAAAAAATTATGGATGTTTGAATGACCAGATTTGGGCTAAATTTTCAAAAGTCCCAATCTTGGTTTTTTTTAATTGGATTGATATTTTTTTGCCTAACATGTATAATAAAAAGTTTTTTAAATGGGAAAAATTTTATATGGACTTTTATTATTTGATTAATCACCACATAAGGCCCACCAAACATTGGTTTTTAACTTTTTTTTCCATTTTAGTGTTAATTTTTCCATTTATATGGACTTTTGGGAAGAGGATTCTTGTTGCTTTTGAGCCACCATAGCTTACATCTACCCTACTATTGACAAGTACAGGTTGAGAGTGAAATTATAGTTGAAAGTGCATGCCATGTGTCAACACCACAACAATAGCCACTACATGCCACTACTTGCCAATTTAGTTGAAAATTACTCTACTAATTTAGTCGAAGGATGTTATCAATTACATTTGATTAATGATTGAACTTCATCCGCTGACTAGACATGACGTAAACCAAAAATATAATTACAATTTCAACTAGGTTGCAACTATGTAAATTGAACATTTTAACCATGATGCAACTATATAAATTAAAACATTTGGCCAATGGTTTGGTGACATGTGGCACATTCACAATGTTGACATGTGGCACATTCATAAAATGTGGGGTCAATGAATGACATGTGGCATGCTCACAAATTTTGGGTCAACAAATACTTAAATGACACATGGCACATCCACATCAATAGGTTAAACCACATGGTGTCTAAACGTAGGTTAGGTCTAAACTTAGGCACTTAGGCTAAACCTAAACATAGGCCATTTAACGTAGGCTTGAGTTAGGGCTAGACCTAGGCACCTATGTTAGGCCTAGACCTAAACCACATGGTAATTAATAAATGAAATCCTATTTTATTTGGTTTAACCTTTAGGGTTGAACCATTTTTATTGGTTCATCCCAAATGGCTATCACATTTTCATGTTTATTGTGACCTCCAACAATCCTAGTGCATTCCTTTATATAGTTTGGATTCATAGAATGGAAGCCAAATAATATGGGATAAAGATTTAAGTTGTAACTTAGGGTAGACACACCTATCACTAAACACTTAACAATGGATCATTATAACTTTCTTGTCCATGGTCTATTGCTTTTGGAACTTAAATTTTTTTTGTAATCCTCCACTTGGGGCATCCAAATTTGTAAAAAACACTCCAATCTAATGAAAAATGAACAAGATATGCCCTTTTAAAATGAAGGGGTTTGTGTTTTGGTTTTTTGCATAAGTGTTTGGTATGATTTTGAAGGTTAAACTTTTCGACTTTTTTTTTCTGTTTTTTTACTTTAAACAAGTTTTATAGATTTTGAAATAACACATATGTAGTTTTTGAAATTGTGAGAAATGAGTGAGAAATGAACAAAATATAGTTGCTAGAAGTAAGGGGGGTCTAGAAACAAAATTTGAAACAAAATATCACTCTTTCTTTTCTTGCCTTTTCTACTTTGTTCCTTTGCTTTAGAGGTTCAAAAAACATTTGTAGCTCTCCATTTCGAACTTCTAATGACATAAAAAAGGTTCAATTTGGTTCTAAAATGAGGGAAAACTTGAAAATGTTTGGTGATAGGTTTGTCTACCATAGTTGTAACCTAGTTGCAACTGAATTACACCTCAAATAGTTGTAATCTAGTTGTAGAAGCTAATTTAAACTTAGTTAGGCCTAAACTTAAATTAATAATCTACCTAACCTAGGTTTAACTACTTACCTTAATTACTTATAGTAATTATTCATCAACTATTTTTAATTGTATACTTGTATAATTAAAAAATTAAACATATTATCATCATTTATTAAATAATATGGTGATTAGCTTTTTAAAAAATCATCAATTAAATGTAATGATCTATTAAATAATTAATTATCACTAAATATTTTTTTAATTCCAAATTCATTATAAAATTTTATTAACATTTCATAAAACAAAGAATTAATTCACTATAAATATTCAATAATATTTCTTAAGTGATAAACTAATTACATTAATTATTATAATTTAGTGATAATTAATAATTAACTACAATTACAACAACAACATTAATAATAATATTGTAACTAGTAGTTAGGCTAGGCTAGTTATTTGAATATTTTTATTCATATTTTTATCTAACTTGGTGGAACTATTAAATGAGCTAGTATAATCAATATTAAATTTAAAAATATAGAAAAGTATTTTAAATTATATTAGTGTTAAATAATAATAATTTCTGAAATTATATGATAATCTATTCAATATATTTACGATTTATTCTAATCATTATCATTTAATAATAAATGTATAAATAAATAATTCTATAAAAATGAAAACATTATTGCAACTAATAACCAGAATTATAATAGAAAATTAAAATTTTAAAAATATTAATTATGTATCATTACTTGATATGTTGTATGCTAAAATTGAAATCATATAGAAATAATAAATTATGCATGTATTGAACATACACATTATTAAATTGATTTATATTTCAGAATTTCCTTAAATTTTATTTTCAAACTAAAGTGTAATATTTATATGCACAAAAAAATTCATCATACATAGCCATTCATGTATACAAAAAAAATCACATGTGCATTAATAATTAATGAATTTATAGTGTAATTTTAAATATATAATAAGACATCATATGCATAAAAATGAATAAACATTGAAGTTCCAAAAAAATATTAATTATGTATCATTACTTAATTTTTTGTAAATTAACATTTGATTTACAAAGAAATAATAAATTACATATATTGAACATACATTATTACAAACTAATATTTCAAAATGTCCTTCAATTTTATTTTTAAATTAAAATTTAATATTTACATGCACAAAAAATATTTGCATCATACATAACCATTCATTTTATACAAAAAACATTTACACGTAATTTAATCTATTAATAAATGTAAAAAAAAGATTTGTTTGATTCCATCATGTTGAGATTTCTCAAACCAAATTGATATCTTTGAAAACCTAACAATGAATAGGGGTGCATTGACTTGGGTTGAATTTTTTTGAAACTACAATTTGAAGGTTATTGATTATTGAACCATTTTCTTAGTAAACATTAATAAAATCATAAATAAAAAACTTATTTGAATCCAAAGGTGTACTTGGAAACTTCGAAAGTGGTCACTAAATTAGATTTAATAAAATTTAATTCATAATTTTCCTATTTAAGGTGTGGAAGGTATTAAATTTTGAATGAATTTTGTTGTTGAAAATTCAAACAAATCACCCAAAAAATGGGTTTCAAAGGGAAAATGAATTGAATGTGTTCACACTTGGGGCCAACAACACATGTTACCTTATCTATCCATGAAGGAAAGTAGTTTGTTTTGTTTTGTCATAATGATATCTCCCAAACCACGATGTCTTGGGTTATGCTATGGAACATATCATCAAAAAATTCTCAATGAATAGGGGTGCACCGACTTGGTTTAGAATGTTTCAGATTACAATGTGAAATCTATTGATTATTGAACCATTTTTTCAATGAAGTTTTTTGAAAAATCAAGATTGAAAACTATATTGGAATTTGGGGGCATTCTTGGTATTGTTGGAAAGCCCTCACCAAGTTGATTTGATAAAGTTGATTTTGTAATTTTGAAACCTAAAATGTGAACAATATTGTTGAATTTTTGGTGGGTATTGTTGTTGGAAATTCAAACAAATTACAAAAAAAGGTTTGGAAGGAAAATTCAATTGAATGCATTCAAACTTGGGCCAATGACGTAATGTACATTCATATTTAATGAGTTTTTATCATAATTTTAAACAAAATATTAAGATATTAAGTGTATAAAAATGAATAAACATTAAAGTTGCACAATAATTATTAATTATGTATCATTACTTGATATGTTGTAATGATTTACATAAAAATAATACATTACATGTGTATTGAACATAAACACTAATATTAACATATATTTTTAAATTTTCCTTAAACTTTATTTTGAAATTAAATTTTAATATTTATATGCACAAAAAAAACTCTTCATTTATACAAATAAAATTTACATGTAATGTAATGTTATCATAATTTTAAATAAATATTAAAATATTATATGTGTAAAATAATAATTGCTTACTAGTTGTTTAACTTAGTTGAAAGAGATAGTTGTAAACAAAACTACATTTCATCCATCCTGTAGTACATTTTATCATCCAAAATAGTTAAACACTAGTCAATGTCTTAACTATGTGCCAACTAAAGAACCTTAGATGCCCCCTTCCTCATGTGCTTCCAAGTTTGAATGGTGGTGTTACTCCTCCTTCTAGCATTTCGAGTTTAAAATTCCTTTGCCCACCTTTGAGTTTGGCACCGCATTGCCAACCCACAATGCGAGCATTGAAGACTTTAAAAGTGGAAGGTTTATCATCAAAAAAAGTTGTTGCATCCATAATGATTAACCACATTATTTTTTAGTCACAAAGCAAAAGGTTTTTTTAGGGATGAAGGAGCGCTTGAAACAAACTATTGCAAAGAAATTGCAAAAGGAGTTTGAGCATTGAAAAGCCCCAACTGATGTTTGATGATTGATGCGCTATCCATGCCCAAGTTACAATAGACTTTAACAAGGTGAAGGATGCTCTTCACATTGTTGAACTTTCTTTGTAGGAGCTTTCTAAGAGTTTTAGTGGACTCTCTACAAATGGTGTCCTTGTAAAGTGTGTTGATAGTGATGAGAAAAAGGATCAAACTACTAGGGTTATAAATTTGCAACAACAATTTTGATCTGAAGAGAGAAATTTTATGCAAAATGAGATGAAGTTGATATCAGAATAGTTAGATTGTCAAAATTGTGAGGAAAATTTGACTACTTGTGAAAGCACATATAACAAAGAGCTCCAAGCCCATACTGCACTTAAGAGATTACAAACATTGGTTGTAGGGTATTGGTCAAAATTGAGGTCTAGTTTTATTACATTCTCAAGTCTAGTTCCTATCATCAAGCCATTAGATTTTGCAAAACGAAGTGTTATTATGTTCAAGATTGCCATGTGTGTTTATTTATTTTCATATTTGGGATATTTATGCCAAGATGGTTTCATTTGTTGGGCATTATGAGTTCCAATCTAGGTACTTATGTGATTCCACCTAAACCATCATGTACCCTTCAAATGTGATTGTTGAATTGCCTAATTTTTGTGTGTAGATGGGGCGTAGTCATAGTTTGGAGCCTCAACAATAGTTAATGAAAATTTTATAAAGCTAGTTGAAGTTAATGCTATAATCCAACCTAGGCAAATTGCCTCAAGAAACCCAATTAATTGCCTAAAAACAAAGAAACATCATGGCAACCTTGTAGTGAAGAACTATGTTGAGGTCACCTCAAATGTTAATTCTTCTGGAAAATCAAGTTCAAAATTTTTGCAACAAGTAGAGGAACCATCAAAGATTTTTGGCAATGTTATGCCAGTTATCAAATGTTTAATTTGTTTTAGTAAAGAAATAGAACATGTTACTTTGGAGGTAAAAAATTATTTTAGGATTTTATCCAAAATTTTGTATTATTCTTTGAAGAGTTTTAAGCTTTATTAATTTAAAATTTTTGATTCCTAGAATCAAATGACTGATATTGAAAGGTTTTTTTTTTTTGGTTTGTTGGGTTCAACCTTGTACTACACCAAATGTGCACAAGAGGTATTATTATGCTAGATATGTTACGACATCATATTTGGATGTAAGAGCTATGTCATTGAAGCAATTCATCTAAAACCAATGGGCCTTGCCCAAGCATTCAACTCAATAATCACTCCATGTGTGGAACATAAGAAGAGATGTAAAAAGGTTACACATATTACAAAGAACCTTGGCATGCATATTAACGATTCCAAAGAGGCAAATTTCAACTTTGATTCACCTTAAACTTCTAGTGATGTTAATTTCAATTTATTGGATCCATCAATGACCTTTCATGAAAGTAGACCAAGGAGTGCATCATGTATGGCATCCAACAGTTAAGCTTATACTACTATTACAAGTAGTGGTATTTTATCACTTAGTGGGGGGGTTCCTAAATCTACCACCAAATAAATTGATATTAAACTAGTGCCCTTTAAAGATGATTTTACACAAATTAAATTAATGGAACAACAACCATCAAATTACATGGACGAGGTGTTGGAGGAACCCAAAGTTCCTAGTTTGCCAACAATTGAACCTCCTAAAGCTAATCATGGTCTAGTGGAGGTGGACCATTCTAACCCTCCCAATAGTGACACATGATTATCAAATGGCAGTGAGCAAATTGCCACAGAGGTTGCTAAAACTTCCCCTAAGCCTAGCCAAGCCAAGAGAATGACAAGAATAGAAGGCCCAACTGAAGATGTTACACAATTTTTCACAAATCACTATGGTCCAAAAGGAACAAACAGAAGTAAGGAAGTCATGAGATTGCTCATTGGAAGTCCCTCCAAGGCTGGTGGTAACCCAAGTTCTGAGGACCGTCTTAACAAAAAACATACAAGAAAAAAGTGAGGATGGAGGTATGTGTTATTAGATTATTTCATGTCAACAGAGGCCCAATCTTTTTAATTTTGACTATTTTCTTTAGTCCAAGTATCATTCTACTTTTCAATAGAAGGGGTATTACAGATGGTGTTTTGATCTTTCAAAGTTGTTTAAGCTAGAATATGTTCATTAACTCCTTAAGCACATGTTGCTACCAATGCAATATTCTTGGAAGGGAGGAAGACAAGTTGGAACAAGGAGCTTTTGAAGTTGTAAGGTTTTAATGCACAGATTGTGTCATGAGTTTCCACAACATAAAGGGCAATGTGGTTAGATGGGTTTTTGTAGATAGGTTACAAATATTTTCCTTTGTTTTGTTAGAAACCTAAATATTCCTTAAACATTAACAAATTTTTTAGGAACCAATGCTAGGGCAATATATACAATTATGTATGGATGATTTCAATAAGTAATCTAAACAAGGTACATTAGTCATTAGACTATCATAGTTGTTTAATGATTCTGATTTTTGGTGAATGTTGTGGAGTCTTAAGAAAGAGATTTTGGGGCATAATTTGATAGATAGGTATTGGGCATATGCATAGAAAGTCACACATGGTTTGGACATGTTTGAACAATGGTTCCACAAAATATCTACCTCTTGGATGCCTTTGTGTTTGATTTGGATTAGAGAAAGATACTACCTTGATATTTTTAGAAGGATCACAATGTTCATAACACATGATTTGAAATTGTTAAAAATAAATGTTGTTTCATCATATCACAACCAATCCAACACAATTGTTCACATAGACTTGTAAATTCTAGAACTCTAAGATGGTCAAACTAGACCAAATATTATAATGAAGGACCTATATATAATGAGCAAGGTACAAATAAAAAGTTCTGCTCCATTGAGAGTGGGATGAAAAGAAGCCTAGTTGACACATTAATCATGGCTCTTAAACACACACTTCACCACTGCATTCCCACTTCTAAAGAGGTTAATATTCATTGTGTTAGATGTATCAAGTGGCTTGTGAGGACTAAGATGCAAGTGTAAGATTACTTGTTCCATATCCAACATTTAGATTGATCATCACTTGTTAACAAAATCTAAATAGACTTATGACATCATATGCCCCCTTTCATTCAATAAAAAAGGATAGTTCCTTTATACTTCACAACCTATAACTTGCTTTTGCTGTAGGGAGAAAACACATGAAGGAGGCACACTTGAACTTGTAGCACTTCTAGAATGTGTAGACATTTTGCATAAATGGGTGCTACTAGATGCATTGGAAGAATTGGAATAAGCAAACAATACTATTGAAGCTTGAAACTAGATGCATAAACAAATGTGGATACCAATATACACCAAAATTCTTATTCTAATGAATTGTGGACATTCTAAATGCACAAATTGGGGACAAAGTAGAATTACACACAAGAATGTTCTATAGGATGCATATGCAAAGTAGGTGTTTGTGATGGAAGAGGTGTTTGTAATGTTTGTGGTATACAAACTTGCAACTATGGGGTTTGTTACATTTGCATTCAATGGACTTCAGATCCCACAAACCCAGTTGCCATTCACAAGAAGCTTTCAAGGTCAAGAAGTTGAGTTTTAACCAAGGCATGAATTTTGAAAATAATTATGCAAGATAAGGAGTAGGGCATTTATCGTCAATTACCCAACATACTTTTTCATGTCATAAATTCAATCAAAAAATTCAACTAGTTCAAGAACCATATACCTTTGTTTTGTTAATTGGTGGATTTGTTATACAAGAAATTTGCACATTTTGACACAGTGAGTTAAGAAAGATACCAAGATATTTGTTCCATGGCACCATTAGCAAGCAACATGTCAATAGAGTGACTACACCATAGATTTAAACACATCACCAATAAGCACAAAAAAAAATGGGTGAATTAGAAAGCCTCAAAAGATCATACTAAAACAAATTTAAGCTATACTACAACACTTATATGGAACTCCATCTAACTAAGACAATTATGTCAAGTAGGTTCAAAATAGGTGTTGAAGAGATCCAAACTCACTAATCAAAAGTATGTTTAAACTTCAAACCATAAATAGCATAAGAAGAAATCTTAGCACCATCTACTTTGCCATGTTGTTCCTCAAAACCAATGCCCTAAAGCCTAGACAAAATCAAAAGCTTTAAAAAAATTTGCCTTGCTCATAAATATACATAATCCTCTCACATTTGTTAAGGTTTAAGTAGTAGCTGCAAATAGTAAAATTGCTCACAAATAGTTGAAAGAGATGTTAGGTAGAAACCACTGAATGCTTAGAACCATTTTTGGACAAAATTAGAGCTTACTGAATTCAAAAGATTTGTGTCTCTTGTTAAGTTGTTGACCAATTCAAGAAACCTTGCAAGTTGAAGACATACCATTCCTCATTTAGATCCCAAAAGTCTTTGAAAGGCATCATGTTGTTGTATTTCACATAAAGATGAGGTAGGTATGGAAAACATTACCTTCTCCATCCCCAAGGACAAACCCTTATTGTAGATTTTCAAATCCCAACAACAACAACACTTGATTCCATCTAGATCTATGCGCAGGGTTGATGACATGCATTCTTCAAGCAAATTTTGAAATCATTGGCAACAAACAAAAGTGTCTAAAAGAACATTTTGCTATTGTAATGTTGTGGTCGCAATAACTCTACAAAGACACTTTCCATATGATTGTGATAATCTAGAAATGAAACACAATTGGCATTTCAATGTCCCACAACAATGAAATTTCAACCAATAATGGAATTTTTGAAGGAATTTAGTTCTTTTTTAAAATACACATGAAGTCAAAATAGTTTCAACACAAATTCAAACTAAAATTTTCTAGTTAGACTAGCAATAAAAATAACATTGAAGACTTGGTGAAATTGTTCAAACCAGACTTAGCACCAAATTTGATTTAATTACCCAAAATTGAAAGGAAGCAGAGCTGATGTTGCAACTCCCATATTTACACAAAGTTTTACACTTGCTAGACTTCTTATTTTCTCCAAAAAATGTTAGACTTCCTATTATTGTACCTCCAAAAATCTTTTGATAACACATCCAAGATTCTATTAAGCATTAACTTCAAATTAAGAAGTAAGAAAATGAAGACAATTCTACAATTACTTTCCTCCTCTTAGAAATCTTCTTTTTTGGTAAAATAGGTGTTTCATGGTTGCTTTCTTTGGAGATAGATTGTGAACCCATGCTACTTGAATTTTTTTCTTTTGCATGATCAATAATAAAATAAATTTAAAGTTGAATTAATAATTTGTCAAATTCTAACAATTAATGAAATTCACATACAAATGGAAAAACCCATATGACACATGAACTAGGACAATACCTAATGTCTTATCTTCAACACTAATAAGCTTGTACTCCATGTCAATGCACTAGAAGAAAAACATGTATTTTCGATTGCTCTTTGCGACTAAATTTTAGTTGCAAGAGACATTTTGCAACTAAAATCCTTTTAGTCGCTTAAAACAAGTCGCATGTGAAAACTAGTCGCAAATGACAAAGAGTATAAAGTTAACAAATACATTTCATCCTTTGACTCCATTGTATACGTATTGTCACATGCGACTAATATGCGACTATTTTGGTCACAATTCAAGGCAAATCATGTGCTGCCACGTGTTTTAATATATGATTAT
>Ga0116231_10004875_pt1 | contig 26893 bp, 15 predicted proteins | sample S1TSphgellanicum_2_FD_89695 | JGI IMG/M metagenome (GOLD analysis project Ga0116231, IMG submission 89695) | Host-associated microbial communities from peat moss isolated from Minnesota, USA - S1T2_Fd - Sphagnum magellanicum MG | ecosystem: Host-associated > Plants > Peat moss > Unclassified... | reverse complement strand
TCAACCCCTATTCTAACACAAAGTTGTTAAACCCCCCTAATAACTTCACCACACTCACATATTCCTAACCCAATTTTTAAATATTGAGACTACTAGCCATGGCCATGTCGGTAGAGCTCACAGTTGTCAAGCTACATGACTTGACTTGATTAATTTAGTTGGTCACTTGTCATTCATAGTTAATCTATCATGCCCCATTGTACAATAATATAATAGTTGTATTAATAATTTGTGGCATGGTGTGGGATCTTGTAGACCCCGTTCAAGTTTGGCACCAAATGTTGGCTGTTACACCTCACATTCCCTGGTTTGATCGTGGTTGAAGGTATTGCAAGGGTTTCCAAGGGTTTTCATAACATGGCAATTCATGGGCTACCTACACTTTGTAAGGACAGGGAATAGATGTTGGAGGTGACATGGGTGATAAAGACATCAATGCTAGTCATGATGTATGAATCCAAGCACTAGCCTCAAATCACCACATTGGATGATGCATCCAAATATCCTATCATTGGGGAAATGATTTGGATATTATGGGAGTGCCATCATTTAATACCCCAAGATTTGTGACTTCCCTTGTTGGCTAAAGTTTTGACCTTATTTCATGTTAAATTTTTTGCTAAATGAACCATTGTTGGCCATGGTTTCATGTATGAAAATAGTTGTTTTGTATAACAATTACACAATGTTCAATGGAACTTACAAGATGTTCAATAGGCTATACATAAGGAGGATGATAAGGTAATTAAAGAGTATGGATTTCCATGAACTTTGAACAATCTTTTCATTGCAAAACCAAGTTAGATTTCTAAAGATTTAATTACAAAAGTTTGTGACTACATTTTACATACACAACTTTGTAATTCTAAACCATGTATAACAAGTACCCATCAACTTTTAACCAATTTAACAACACATTTTGCTTATCTTGTTCATTAGGCTTTGTTCATGACACTAATGTGTATTTATTCATGAAATCCATAAGACATTTGGATAGAATCCTAGTAGACAAAGTTATTAAACCAAACTATGGGTGGCCCAACTTCATTTAATTTCCAACCTTTAAACTAGTTAACTTTTTTTGGCAGTAGCTTAGACAATATATGGCCCAATACAACCATTTAATTGATCTTGAAACATACATTGGATGTATAAAATATTCATGATTTTACAAATTGAAATTCATCTTGGACTTTACATTATCAATTTGTGTAATTTGGGTTATCTTTGAATTTTGTGGACTTATGTCCACTAAGGTATTGTAATTTTTATTGTGGTGTGTGCCATCAACATGGGTCATTTATAGAAGTGTGTGGGTAGGAAAAATTAGGTTTAAGTGGTGATTTGGCACAATGGCCCATTAAGGAATGTGTATAAGACAATGGGATGCAAACCTATAGTTGTCTACACCAATTGAACATTTTTTAGCAATACCCTTACAACTATGGAGTGTTTTTTATTTTGGCCATAATCATTTGGTTTATAAATACAAATTCAACATCTATTGTGTGATGATCTAGGTAATGTATCATAAGGAAATCTTACTACTAATGTATCTTTTGATGATCTTGTATATTGATCAATATGGTATAAGGTGAAATGTTTGTGTTGGTCATGTAATCACATATTGGCATCATTCAAGTATAACTCCAAGTACCTCATTGCATAAGGTCATGTTTAGTATATTGTTTAGTATTTTATGGAATGGATTTATTTTATTTTATGGATAGTGTAATAATTGCAAGTTGGGAAATGATCAAATTAAAATGTTGGAACTATTTGGACTTTTTATGGAGAATCCATCATAACTTAACTATCTATTGGATGTGGCTATGTTGATGTGGTAGTGACATCAACAAAGGAAAATGATGACAAGGATTATAAACAATCAACATATTGCTAAGGTATAAACAATTGTCCATCATCCCATGTGTAAAAGCTTTTTAGCACATATTATAGTAGGTCTATTGCATTTTTATTCATGTAGTTGTTATGAATTGGTTATTTGAACATTGGATACTATAGTTTAACTCCCCCCCTAGGATTTTGAATATGTAAATTAATTTGACATTTTCTCCTAAATCCATTATACTTTTCTCTTGTGGATGTGGCAGTGGAACCAACCAAGGAGATTGATTTAAAAGTTGTTATGGATTATTATGTTCATTTACACAACTCTCAACCACATTAATATTGTTGCAAACCTATTGAGTACAACTTCAAATTAGGAATCTTCATAAGTAATTAATATATTGATCAAGGATAGTGAAATGCCCATTCCAAATTCCAAGGGTGTCACCAATGACTCTAGGGTGGATTCAATTCTTAGGTTGAAGAAAACAATTTTGGTTAATATGTGCCCCATGTATGGCAATGTGTATAGAATTCAAGATTCAGCATTTAATGTAGAATGACCATTGATATTGGGGAATTTAACATACAATCCTAAATAGTGAAAGATGGAATAGCTTGGCCATCAAGGTCACCCCTCGCTCTTGTTATCCATGAGAACTTTCAAAACTACAAGTTGGTACTATGTGCATATATTAGCATGGCCATCTCAACAAAGACAACATGAACAAACCATGATAATTAACTAAGCTTTAGGAATAAGAAACATCTAGGTGCTTCTAAGTGTTTTAGTCTCTAGCCTAGTAATGCCATATTCCACTAGTTTAGCTTGAAGTTAGAACTTAAGAACTTAAAACATTAGGCTTTATAGTGGTTTGATGGGTAATGGCATGATGTCATGTATAGGTGTATTAACATAACACCACCTAGAAAGCACATTAACATTTTTCATTTGATGAACTTTGCTTGTAAAAGAATAAAATGCTTAAAGGCCATGTGGTTGCATTCCTAATGCAAACCATTTCAATTATATCTCCCTCTTGGCATGTATTGCTCAATGCACACATGATGAGTTCCACTTTTCTTTTTTTTTAGTGGAATTGAAATGTTAATGGTTATTACAAAATTCCCATGTGAAAAAATTGGGACCAATCATTGGTTGGTCTAGAACCACTTTCAAGTTTGACCTAGTGAAATCCATATCCCTTAATACACTATCTTGTCCCTAGATGATAGTGGATACTCAGTAGAGTCCATTAAAACAAAATTCACTAAATTAAACATCCTAAATTTCCACCAAACAATGTTATAATACATATGGTCTAAATTAGACTTCATTAAACTATAAATAACCTTCATTAAACTCCACTAAAGCCCATTCTACATATTAGTCCAAGTGTTATTTTAGTATTCATAATGAATATCTTAGTGTTGCAAGTGGATAAGAGTGGAGCTCAATGGACTAGGATGGTGCATGGTGGAATTTTAGTGGGGTCTTTCCCAGGTGTTCCAGTTCACTCATACTTCCACTAAAAATGCATTACATTCCACCAAGGTGGAGTTGGGCCATTTTCAGTGAAATTTTGGTGGAATGTTTGGTGGATTAGGGACATGTTTTGTAGTAGTGCCTTCAATCCCTTTTCATGAAAGCTAATGGCATCAATTTGCTGGAAGGACAACCTTGATTTGTGGCGTTGTTGTTCACCATTAGTCCACTCAGCATACATAGCCCAATTCATCCACTTCCCCATCTTCACGCAAGTTAATCCTTTCACCATTCCTAAAGATATCAACCTTAATGCTCGTAGATAAGGTTTTTAGTGTATCACCCATCCACAAAGTTTTTATTTTTTCAATAAACAGAGGGTCCTTTGTGAACTCATAATTGTATCCATTCTTATTCACAATAGGACCAAAAATCTTACTAATGTCTTCCAAAAAAATGTCCCTTGGCACTTTGACACGCTTTGGACTCAAACCTTCACAACAAAGGTCATATTTTTCTACAAAGTCTTTTCTGGACATTGGACTACCATCTCCAAGCTCAAGTATAGGAGCATACAAGGGAGAGGCAAAACCCGGCGCCTTTTGCCCTTTCAAATGTGTTTCACCCTCATGCTTTATTCTTCATGTCAAGTTGTTAGATCTACAAACACTTAAAAGTGGGCCTTGCCATGCCATGATTCCCTAGTACACCTCAAGCTACAATACAAAAATACAAAGTGATGTGAACCTAATCATGTGATTGACGCTATGAGTGTGAAGAGAATGTTGAAGATCCACACTATAGTCAACAAATTACAATTTGAAACATGCACACACCTTCCAATTTGATTTAAATGCCTAGTACCCCCACCCCACCTATCCCATGCTACAAAATTCGGCCTTTAAGACACTAACCCCACTTAATAAAAAAATGATCTAGATTGGGTGGACCCAGTAAATCCAACGGTTGTCCTTTCATGGACAATCATATACCTTTTTAAAAAACACTACTATGGACTTGTTTATGGACATAAAACTATTCCACTTTAGCTTACAAACACCCATATTCCTAATACATTTCAGAATTTGCATGGTAAAGGGTGCAAATGGGATAACACAAGTCGCACCTTCCTACTTTTGGGACTTCTTTTGGTGGAATATTTTCTAAAGTATTATTTAAAAAGTCTTCAAAAAATTCTTCAAAAATCTTTATAATTTTTTTAATATTATTATGTCAAGGTTTATGTAAAAGGTTTCAAAATATATGTAATTGTCAAAAGTTTTGAAGTATGTTTATAAATCCTTTTAATGTTAAAAAACATGTGTTACAATGTTTAATGAGTGTTTTTGAGAGCTTATTATTCATTAGATATTTTTCAAATTAATTCACATGTTTTAATGATACATTATGAACTTTAATATATAAAAAAATCTTATAGTTTCAACACCAAATTAAATTACTATTTCTAAATGTGAAAATTTAAGCACTGGTTACACTTGCTATGGTTCATGTTAATGTGACTGGACCCTAAACACATGATAAGTACATGGAATAGACAAAATCCTGAATTTTTTCATCTACTTTTATTTTATCTTTTTCCATTTATTTTCTTCAATCCTTCTAATTTTCAAAAGAAATTTTCCATGTTGAAGAATTTAGATTCCCCAATATGATCACCAAATGTTAACAATATTTTTCTAAAAGGATTAATACCTTGACTTTTAAATATTTTAGTGCATTGTATTACTATTGGGTTCCTGTTTTAATCTATTAGTGCAAATACCATGTATTTAACTAAGTAAGACATCTTTGACATCCATTTTCAATAATAAATAACCTTACAAACTAGTACAAAAATGAAATAAACAAGAATGCATCTTTTGAATTTATCCTCACTATTTTTCATTGTTTTTTCACCTTCAAGACATCAAATGTTGTTTTTGTCCTTAATGTTTTCTAATAATATTCTTCTCACATTTTCTTGGAGGAAAAACATATTTAGAAGTTCTTTTGTATTTCCCAAAAACAAACCCCTTGCCTTCTCGATTTTTGCCTTAAATAATACACATGTGGTTATAACTGTTTAACCATTTTGCAAATTGACTTGTTATAGACATCTCAACTTATAATAATAAATTGCTTTGCCAAACTAATTGACTTGTTATCAACTTTCTTTTTTATTGTCTATTTTCTAGCTTGTTAATTTGCCAATTCTACATGTACACACTTTATTTCTTTTTCATTACAATGGTCATTTTGACCATGTTTTTTTTACTAGTGGGTTTCTAGACATTTTAATTAATCAAGTTGACTGAAAATCAAATTGATCAATGGTCAATTAGGCCACCTATATCAATGGTTGGATTTTGGCTATATCTTTTTACTTGATTACATTTTTAATGATGATGTGGCATCATATGGTAGCATATATCATGGGCACTTTCATCCATTTAGTAACACCACATGTCATCAATCAGTGGCTTTTCAGGATGCCACATGTCATCCCATTCTTGCATATGCAAATGCCATGTGTCATCAATTGGTGACCTCTTGGGATGCAATATGTCATCCTATCATCACATCTACAAATCCCATATGTTAAAAATTTGATGCACCATGCGTCATTTTACCATGGCACCTTACATTTGCCACGTGTCATCATCAACTTTATTCAAAATTGGTATTTAGCTTATAAATTCATTACAATATAATGGCTTATTTGATTAATTTTAATTAAAAATACCAATGACCTAATTAGTTCATAATTTGATTGATTTTAATTAAGAGACTAACCTAGTTGGTTCATTTGATTGGTTGTAGTTGAATAAATAGATGACCTACTTGGTTTATTTGTTGAACATTAATCAAATAATCCAATGGCCTAGTTGGTTCATTTGACTCATTATAGTTGAATTTATCAATGATTCAATTAATTACTCTTAAACATTCAAGACTTAAGTTCTTTGGACCACAACAAGTACGAATGGATTATTGATTTTCAAACTTATCCTAGTGCCAAGACTAATAATTCAAAACATCACCATGAATAGGTCTATAATCACATGTGCTTCAAAATTACATTTCAATTTATGGGCAATATGTGAGACATGATTGACATCATCAAAGCTTATGTTGCTGCTAATGTTGCTCACTTGCATTAACCACAATTAATTCACAATAACAAATAAAAGACCATGGATTTTAAAAAAAAGGAAAAACCATAAATAATCACAATGCAACTACATGCAACTTATCTTGTTATTCCATTTCAACAAAGTGGATTTAATCATAAGAAATGAACTAGAAATGACCCCAATAAAAATCACTTCAAGCCCTTGTGTGGTCTTCTTGGTGGGAGTTGTTAGTTTGCACTTTCATTGTGGATTGGTCTTCTCCACATTCAATTTTAACTTATCCAAGTCACTTAGTGCTTGGGTGTTCTCCTTTAATGTGCCCATTGCAACTAGGTCAATTATGGCAACACAATCATGGATACTTGGGGATTCATCCCCTATGCCACCTTGCATTTGTATACACATCCAAACATGTTGGAAAAAAAACATAAATTTAGGTTTAAATTTGTTTCTTGACTTTTATGAATTAAATTCCTTTTCAAACTATGTTGAACCAAATGCATATTTTGGTTCCATGTCTAATATGCATAGAAGTTGGTGAAATTGAAGAGGTACATATATAAGGTTAATTATTTGCTTGAACCAAAGCAACTACCAAAACCCACTTGCATGTTCATGATCTTGAAATGGGGCATTTGCAACTTTAGAATTGGATTGGGGGCAAAAAATGGTAAAGTAGACTAAAAAAATAGTCTACTAGAAATTTAGTTTATGATTGAAGCAATTTTTGACATACTCATAAAAAAAATAGATAAAAGAACTTTGTAAGTAGAAATATGAAACCATGAAAACCTTCATTAGGTTTGTGGTAAGTTGAATACAAAATTTCAATAACTTTTGTACAATAAAAATAAGTAACAGATAATTTTGAAATTGATTGGTCAATATGGTGTTCAAAATAATTTTTACATAAAAAATTAAATATATTGTGAATATAATATATACAATTTGAGAACACATATGTATATTTTAAGTCTTTATTAACTTGAAAATAGATAAAAACAATATTTGACATTAGAAGAAAAATAGGTATTTTCGACTGGTCTTTGCAACTAAATTTTAATCATAAACGACATTTGCAACCAAAATCTCATTAGTCACTTTGGACAAGTTGAATGTGATATTAGTCACAAACTACAAAGGTATTAAATGAAAAAAAAAATCAACAAATACAAGTTCATCCTTTGACTCATGTGTCCAATATGTATATAAGTTCCAAAACTTCCTTCATGCTTTTTGTTCTTAGTCTTTAAATTTTTAAACAATTCAAGTACATGAATCACTAGATAACTAGATAATTATATAATTAATAATGACTAAATTTAACATATGTTTAAAATATAAACTAGACACTACAAATATTAAGTATTCATTATCAACTATTCACATAACTAATAACTTTTTAATATTTAACTAACTAGCTTTCTAGTTAGTCACAAGTTGTCAATACATAATTCATAGATAGATAAATAACTAAAATATTTAAAAATATTTTAGTACTTTTAAAAATCTGGTCAAATTATAGATAATATAATTAATGTAAAAATAGTTTACTTTCTGCATTTGAAAATTTGACTATTTAAAAATTTTATCTTCAGATTATAAATAATGAATTAATAATTTTTATTTCAAAAAATTCAAACACAAGTTTTTTTTTATTTAAAAGAATATTTATTATTGTAAAAATTTTCATTGAACACGTAAATTTTTATGGTAATTATTAACTATAAATAAAACAATTTGCTAAACATTACATTAATTTTTATAATTACTATAAAATTAATTAATTATTTTTATCATAGAAAAGTAATTACTGAATTTAAAACTAAAAACTTAAATTATTCTGTAGTAATTTTTAAAATTACAATAATTACAATAATTATAATAATTTTTACCTACATTATAATTTTTCCAAAATTTTAATTCAGATTTAGAGTTATAAATTACATATTGTGAATAATTATGTTCAATTGGAAATTAAATATTCATATACTAGAATTACTTCTTATCTGAAATAATTACGATGATTTAAAAATAATGTAACATTAATTACAGTAATTCATTTCTTTTACTGTAAGAATATAAATTATGTAGTATAAAAATCTATGTTGTAGTAATAATTATTTAGTGTAACTTATATTTAATAAATATAATCATTATAAATATTTATAAAAGTAATTTATTATTGATAACACTAGTAGAAAAAGGCCCTAAAACTCAATCAATAATTTTCTGAATTGAAATATTAGTTTTAGATTCCAAAATAATAATTCAGAATTCAAATATAAATTTTTAGATCAAATAAGTCTTTTGAATTTGAATAAAAAAATTCAGAATTGAATATTAAATTTTAGATTCGAAAATAATAATTTAAAAGTCAAATATCATTTTTTAGATGAAATAACCTTTTTGAATCCAAATAAAAATTTTCATATTCAAATAAAAATTTTCAAATTCAAATAATGTTTCAAGGAATTGAAATAAATTTTTTTGGATTCAAATATCAAATCTCAAATTCAAATAAGTTTTTTAAGGAATTGAAACAATAGTTCTCAAAATCAAAATAGAATTTTTCAGATCAAATGTTTTTCTTTAAATTAAAAATTAAAAATTTAGAACTAAAGTATGAATTTTGGTATTTGAATACGTTTTTCAAATTCAAATAATTAAAAAAAATTCCAATAGCAATTTTCAGAATTGCAACATTGATTTTAATGTTTAAATAAAAATTTTATAATTGAAATTATTATTTTTGAATGAAACATATATATTTGAATAAAATTAAAATTTTTAAGAATTTGTATTAAAAAAAATTCAAATATAATTTTCAGATTCAAATATAATTTTCAGAATTGAAATAAGAACTTTTAGAACTCAAATACAAGTTTTCAGATTTGAATAAAAAATTTCAGAGTGGAAATATTGATTTTTAGATTCAAATAAAATGTCTCAAAATTGGAATAAGAATTTTAAAAATTGAAATATGAATTTTGAGATTTGAATAACAAATTTGAAAGTTCAAATATTAATTTTTAGATTCATTATTTGAACAATAACATACATATGCCTAATTAATATACACACAAATATATTTATGATATATATAACATATCATAAATATTTAATAAATACTTTAAAATACACGTTGAAGTCACTATATAATTCCTATAGCATGTGAGTAATTTGGTGACTATTGTGACTAATTAGTCATATCAACTTATTAATGGACCTTAAAACCATCCAACTGATAGGATGTTTTCAATAGTTGCATCATAGTTGTAAAAATGACCAAAATAGTTGAAATTTGATCTTATAGTTGCAAATATTCTAAACTTAGTGGCAAATGACTACAAGTTGCATGTAGAGCAAATAAAGTGGTTACATTTTTGAGTTATTTGTACTAGTGTGATTTATTTTCATCTACTTGCAACCAATTTTGTAAAACCTAAACATTTATGCAAGTAGATTCTTTTATTTGAAACCTACTTATATGCATATTAAAATGTGGTTTTTGAACTTTACTATAATTAAGTAAAAGAACATCCTTATACTAATCAATGGATAAAATAATATTTCTATTTTCAATACATCAAAGCCTACTTATGTTTATTAGACATTTTTTGTGACAAGGATCGCTAATTTTCTACTTTACAAAGTTATTACCTTGTGTCAACAAATGTTTTTCAATCCCTATAAAATTACATACAACAAATTGTTTGAATCCAAATTCAAGGCAAATGGAAAATACTTTTCATAACACACAATTACAACACCTATAACATTTTCAATCAATCCATACAAAACCATGTTATTGGATAAGATATCAACCTTTAGTGGAATCTTACCTTCGTAGGTATTGATGGTTAGGTGTATAGGTTGATTGACATAGTTTATGTGAGGTTAGCCATTGTTTACATTGGTTTTCTTTAGCAATGGCAAAAAATTCCATGTGATTGACTTTAACACACATATTCATTGAGGGTGTTCAATAATTCCAAAACATGCATAATGCAAGCACAAGACCAAAGTGAAAAGATGAACATTTGAACACCATGCGAGATCCTTGGCTACATCATGTAAGCCATTGTTGTGGTTATGGCATTGCTTTCAAAATTCTTGTTGAAGTCCCAATGTTTCTAACCAATATTAATGGCAATATAGGATATTGATCATGATTGTTTGCTTCTTATGTTGCAACTTGTGGAACCCATTTTTTTGTTCACTACACAACAAGTTGTGCCATCATCCTTCCCAAAATAGTAAGTTGCTTGCCCCAATTATATATATTTGTGTCACTGCCACTTGGTTTGCGCTAAGTGGGTCCTTGTTGTTTGTTGCTTGACCTTGTTTTAAGGCAAAAGAATCCCTTAAAAATGTAGGCCATTGTAGGCCTTAAAGCATGAACAAGGTGTCACAAAAGGGAATTGAACCTATCATCTCCATGGTGACAAACCAACCCATTAACCATCCAACCATCATTTCCCATAATGATAAGCAAAAAATATAAACAACACACATTTTGAATTTTAAGCTTTATAACTTCAAGTGACATAGATGGGTTCAAATTCTTTAAAGTGTACCAAAATTCTATCACAATGTCACCCTTTTATATACTCCTTTATCTAATCTTATTTTACCATACGTGAGACACAAAGTGGATGATATTACCTACTTACTTATTACTAGCTCCAACCTAGTACCTATTGTACCAATCTACAACTTACCTACATGTTTAGGAGCCTGGACATGTATATGCTTAAAGGACATACACACCTACACTTGGCACATATGTACATAAGTAACATTTCCAATGATTAGAATGCAACACATATAATATGTAACAATCCACATCACCCATGGAGTGATTAAAATTAGTCACACCATAATTGACATTTGACACCACATAGGCATGACCCAATCCACGTGTAATTGACATTGTTCAATTTGACTAAAACATTTACTCAATTTAGTCAAATAAGAGTTACTTATATTTTGGAAGAAACAAAACAAACAAAAAATTTCCCTTTAATCATTTTAGACAAATCAACTTCGTCATGTTAGTCATTGTAATCACAATGCTAGGAGCATAAAAGACATGGTTCTCTAATAATGAAACTCAGAACAAATAATAATAGCAAAATATCATATATATATATATATATAGATATGAGAATTGGAACTAGTTAAAAATGGGCTGGGGGTGCCAAATCTAGGTCTCATTCTTAATTTTCAAGATTTAGGACAACAATTTTCACAAGAGGAATTAGTGAAATTTGGTTATAGATTAGAGAGGAAAGTATAAAATTTAAGAATCCTTATATATTTAGGCAAACTGCTGGAACCTATTGTCTACATATGGTGATTTCAGCATTTGTTTCCTTTAAATCTGTGGACTTTGGAGCATTTTTTCCAAAAAAAAAAATCCTTTGTATGAATTGAACTAGATTTCTTTTGGGTCACAAAGTGGCAAAACCTCATCAAAGGGAAAAACACTGTTGAGGAGTCCTTTGAACTTTGCTCAATTTTTAAGTAATGTTTGAAAAATCAAACTCATGAGTCACGGTTTAAAAAATGGTCAAGTCCTTTTTTCTAGAGCAAAAGCTGGATAGGCCTGTTGAGAAAAAGAAGCAAAGACAGATCTTTTAAGTCTGAAAGGACACCATTTTGGCTTTGCGGGGAATCTGGTCATAAAATTGGACTGTAATGTTAGATCGAGTGCTTCATTTCCACATAGTCTCAAACGAGATTGTAGACCTTGAAATAATTTTGCATCAAATTGCTTATTGGAATCCAAAGTTTCCGTTTGCAAGAGATTGAGAAATAGCCTTGACTTTTTAATTTGCCCTCCTACCTTGTTTCTGGGAACAGAATCTTCAACACATCCAGTTGTCCTTAATGTTCCCAAACTTTGGGTACAAGGCCCCCAGTTTCACCCCAACTATAGATGAAATGAGAAGACAGGATGAAAACAGTACACAGTTGGAATAAGGGAAAAATCTGCGTATCAAACTAGTTTTCTCACCTAAATTGAACTCCAATTTTCATTTTTCCTCACCTTTGCGTCGACTACTGCTCATATTCTTCATTATACTAACCCATGTCAGAACAAGATCCTCCAAATCTTCTGAAATGATGCGTAGTTTCATGAAACCGTATTCAATTTCGCCCACTCTAGGCAAAAACTCAAATAGGAGATGAAACAGAGTTTAGAGGGTCAAACTAGGGACCAAAGACAGGGTGATGTTCCCCATAATTCTACTGAAATGGGATTCAACGAAAAAGGAAAACATTACTTCGGGATGTAAACAGTCAATGGGTACTTTAATATTCCACTATTTTGGCTCTGTAATAAGACCACATTCATTGATGGCTTTTGAAGGTTTAAAGACGCCAGCCACAAGGAAATTTTAGTCTACAAAATAAAGACCATTATCTTTATAAGGGCACTGGAATTTAGCGCAGGCAACCAGGAGCTTTGGCTTTAGGCTAAAGCCAAAGCCAATTTCTGATCACCTGGCCGTCATGGCTTTAAAGCTGTCAAAAATTCAAACATGATAAGGATTGGATCAAATTTTCACACATTTGGCTGCAAAGTTTGCATTTAGATCAGGAGTTTGTATTTATTTTTTTGCCAATTTCCTGACGGACCCAGGGTGGAGAGCATCCCTGGGCAGATTTTGACTTAACAGGTGACATTATTTCAAGGAACTCTTAAAACTGTAGCTAGTAGACATAAATGTGGTGACACTCTCCCAAAGAAAATAGATTTCTGTCTCCTTTTAGGCAAATTATTTAAAAAAAAAGGGAATTCATGACAGAATATTTCATTCTCAGAAAACCGTCACTGTTTGGTGATTTTTTGCCCCAAAAAAATTCACTGATAACTGTCAACCAGTTAATCACATATGTGATTTCATATGAATTGCATTGCTTTTTATTTTGCATCCTGATGACAACAAGAAGCCAATGCAATTCATATGAAGGATTTTTGGGCGAAAAATGGCCCAAAGTTGTGAGGTTCCAAGGAATAAAGGATTGAAATCGCCAGATTTAGACAATAAGTTAAAGCAGGTTGCCAAAATCTAGCAAGATTCCTAAAAAGTTCTACTTTCCTCTCTGAACTGTAGCCAAATTTGGCCTAGTATTACTGTGGATGATCAGGACTCACCATACCATTAACCACAAAATTAAATTAAAAAAACCCTGACCTATTCAAATTGAAAAGATTTAATGGCCATTAAAGAGGGGGCACTTGGAAACATGGTTTATCCAGAAAGACGTTCCTTTCAGCTTACAAAGTGAGATTTCACATATCGCATGTCCCATTCTTGGTTTTCAAGAAAACCTTGGGTTTCAGTTCTTGTTTTCAAGAAAACTTTAGGTTCCAGTTTCAACTAAATTTTGACCGTGGTGGAATCTTTGTTGCAGTTGTCAGTAATGCTCTCCAAATTCCCAAACCTTGGGTTCCGGTGCTTTTCAAAAGAATTCCATACCTGGTCTGGTTAAGAAACCAGACTTGGTTCCACCTATATAGCGCACACAACCCAATATCAGAATTGCCTGGAATTGAACAGTGTTGTTCTGACCAGTTGAAAGTGGCCACATGCCAAAACACTATAATTTGCATGGTACATATTTGGAAGGGCACAAATTATGTGCCTAGAAAATGAGAAACTTGTGCAATGATGAAGTCCTGTGATTTTCCAGTCCAAGTTCGGGTTCCAGCACAAGGCTAAAGATATGGTCTGGACATCTAAAAGTCGTCTGGAAATTGGCCCAGATTTTAGAATCTGCCAACTCGAATTGCAAGTCTTTTACCCAAAATCGCACCAAGAACTGGGCAGGACTAGTGTCGGGGTTTTGTGTTATAAGCATTCTAGTTGAGTAGGTTTATCTCAAATTTGGATGACCTTGCTACTAGCTGGGTCTTGGTCAGTCAACAAATTTTACCAAATCTGATATAAATATCTTGACTGTCGGGGAAACAGTGGTTAGTACAAATAGTTGTGATTTTTGAGGTTTGATACCAGCCAATACCAAAATTGGTTTAATAATTCATCGCTGCATATTACCTTTGTGGTGTATTTTGGTTGTGTTGGGAGAAAGCAAAATAAAAAAGAAACTATACATAGAAATTGAGGAAAAGCAAGGAAGTTCTTGAGTATCAATCTCCATATATTTAGCATGGTTCAACATTGAAGGTGATCAACACAAACAATAGCCGTCTTTCAAGAAGCTTTTTAGTTACAAATGAAAACTAACTTGCAAGACATCCCACTCCACTTGCCCATTGGATAACACACACAAAGAAATATGGAATGTTAGTTCTTGAAACCTTAGGTTCTCTATTGAAATTTGATATTGGGTAGCAAATGATTGATGACAAGCAGCAATACTGGTCTCAACCTGCATAGTCAAAAACTATGCACCACTCATGTCAAGTATCACCTATTGAATATCATTTGGACCACCATGTGAGGTAATAAAGGTATCCAATTAATAAAACAAGAAGATTATTCCAATGTTGGGTGGGTACCAAGTTGGAACCTTTGGATATAAATTGATATTGATCATGGTATCAAAGAAATCAGCAAATTGGTATGACCTTAGGCAATAGTTGACTCATATCAGTAACTGCTTGGTAGGGACATGAGGTAATATCAGTCTCCTACTAATACCTTCCTAATAGGGACTTGAAGTTAAACTAGTTTAATACCAAGTATATAGCAAGCTCATTACCAAGTATATATTTGCCACATACTAGTCAAAAGTCAGCCTTAGACCCTAATACAAGGACCAAGCCGATATGAAAGTTTTGAAAAAGATTTAATAATAGTGGCAGGCTGGTATAATTTTTAAAAAAAGATCCAATATCAGTGCTAGGCTGGTATGTTCAAGAGTTGATACTTGCCCAACAGTGGTTTCATCATACAAGACAAGTGCAATATATATAAGTACTAGTGTTCCTTCAATATACTCTCATCAGAAACTCGTCAAAACCCAGAACCTACTAATGTAACTCTTAACCTTAGGAAGCCATAATGGATGCCAATTGTTATATGCCATTGGTCTTACATAGCTATGTGATTTTAGGGCGTCTTTGCATTAGGCTGATGTGATCATAGTTAAGCACAATATGCAATCAAAACAGCCCAATGGAAAGCCATTCAAATGGAGCCATGTTTCCTGTTGCATGGGTAGGCACTTTCCATTGGACAGTTGCAACCGGGCTGGACATATGTAAGTAATTAACATTAGGAATTTGAGGTTCATATGTGGGGAACTTTCTAGACGATTTGAAAAAACACATGTTCTCATTAAAAAAAGAAAGATTTCACTTTCTAGTGATTTGTAGTTTGACTCTCAGCCTACACAGTTTTGCTTGCTGTCAATGGTTGACATGTTGAGCTCTAAGGTGACTGTGAGCACAGCTAGATGGAACAACTGTATTGGAAAGCTACTCTGGCGGCAGAATTTGTGATCATAGTAGCACTAGTGATGTACTTTTGATGGTATTGTGAATGCAATTCTTTGATGAATGCTACAGAGCAATAATAGTTGGTGGAGGTCCTATTTTTAAGGTCTTTTCAAGTGTAGGTACATACATTTTGAAAGGCCCCTTACTTTTCCACGTTAAACAGCCCCCAGGAATTTGTGGGCTTTTGTGCAGTGCATTATGTGATCCGCACATGGTTCTGCTGTAGGGTTGGACTAATGTTACCATACAAAGTACATAAGTACAAATTAAGACAATATTGACCAAATCCAATTGGAACTATGCCACTTTTGTGCTTGGTCCTTTAAATAGGTGGTCGCTTGCAAGAAGCAAGACAGGCAAAATCATTTTCTTTCTTCTAAGTAGAGGTCTCTTCATCATGCAAATTATGCATGCGCAGAATTCCATAGGGGTTTGCTGCACTAACAGTAGCAAACTTTTTAGGGAGTGTTTAACATGCCCTGTCCAAAATTTGTGGCGCACATTCTCTAATTCATTGACCAAAAATGGACTCTACTCATTTGGAGCGCACAATCATCCAAGGTTGTAAATAAACTCTCCAAATTGTTTGATGGTCTTGTAAATTAAAAAGAGTCCAAACTTATGAGGTTCAATTTTTACTTAAATTCATATTAATATATAAATAAGCTATACAACTAAAGCCCCACATAACATCCACCCATCATAAAAAAAACTTTGAAAAATACAAGAAATGAATGTTACACATTTTTGGATAAGATCACCCATGTGTTTAAAGCTTGGTCTTTATGTGGGCAACACCCATTGGGGAGCTCATCACACACGCCTAAAAAAATTGTTCAATGGGATCACTCATAAAAAAACGCATGCATTTTTTTTTGAACATTTTCACAATAAAAAGAACACACAAATTTATTATGGCATAGATTTGTCACACAAAAAGTGTATCCCAAAATTTAATATAAAATAATAACAGGAAACTATGAAAAGAAAAATATATACCCCAATCTCCACCCACAACCCTTATATACTCTAAAGGAAAAATGAATAAGTTATTGCCTTCATTCATCCATGTCTACTAAACATTTTCATTTCTTGACAACAAGACACTAATATAATGCCACATATTATGATCTTCCTATGAACAAGTTATTCAATTATTGATAATTTTCATCCCTAAAATTTACTTAGGTTCATATGAGTCACTTCTATTTTTAACCCAAAATATTTAATAAAATTATTGATATAAGTCCACACTTATGTCCCTAGTCAAAGATCCTTGAAATAAAGCCCATAAATTGAATAATTTATTTTCATCTTGCCCCTCCTTTTATCCCTAAATCCCATTGTTTTTTAAATTTGCAACCTTTACCCCTAGTAACCTATTTTGGGGTTACGATCCCATTTTGGACAAATCGTTTTCATGAAAAGTTTAGGAATGATGAATTGTACAGGGATCAAGGTGTGCACCTCATCCCTCTCTTTGGAAAAAGGCATTCAAAAGTATACTTGCGAGAGGAGGGGTGTGAAGTTCCCTACCTATGGTCAAAGGAGCCAACCTAAAGGCCTCAAATTCCACCCACCTACTTGAGTGCACATGTTGAAGTTTGGTTTCCAAACCATCTTTCTGGGCAAAAGCACTCAGTGACCTTCAAAGCTCTCACGTTTCAAACTTCCTGGCCTCTTGCAAAAAACAAGCTATTTTTGCTCCTTCATTTTTCACCACTTCCTCCACTGAAAAAAAGCCAAATACCCTTGATAGTCTGGGTTCCTACTTCCTACAATTTCAAACTTGATCTAGTCCACTGTGTGTCCCAGCCCTTGAGCTGCAAATGACATTACAGTTTTGATTTACTACAAGAATACTTAATATTTTGGATCCCGTACCCCAAAACAAATTTGGCCATTTTTTGGCACAAACCCAAGCAAATTTCTCACGTAATTTTCCATGATCAATTTGTGGCAGAAAACTATGGAGGACCAATTTATGCTACATAATGTTTCGTAAAGGCAGATTTTGCCCTAGAACATGTTTAGTTGTTTCCAGGTTTAGAACCTGCATCTGAGCTATATATCCTACACTGATGGTTACCAATGACAAGGGCTTTGGATCGCAGGTTGTAACCTATGCATAAACTATCTATTTACCTTGTAGGCACCTGTTTTCCTACCTACCTATGGGACCTAGTTCCTAGAGGATGGGAAACCAAGGTGAAACTAGATATTAATAACTCTGTTAAATATTAACCCCAGCCCCTAAACCCGTCCACAACTGAGTCAGAATGGGCATCCAGTGGAGGGTGGCTGGTTGGTGCTGCTTGAATCTGGCCCACATACTTGAGAACTACTGTGATCAGTTAGACTACTTGTCAATTAAATAACGTCTCTCCGACATTGAACATTTTGATCCAGAACTGACGTGTGTTGTCACAGAGAGAAAAAATGGCTGCTAAAGTACAAGAGAAAGAATAGGTATGTGACTCGTGACCATGCATGCGCCTTCTTGAGTCACCAACTAGGCTGTCCTTCACTCAATGTAGCACCCATGGAAAATTGTCGACTCAAGTGGGGACGGCAGATCATGGTGCCTCTTTTGTCAAACTGCAACCACAGATCCAAATTCACAATTACTACACAACGTGGTTGTAACCAGTGTTGTATAGTTGTTGGCTTTTGTTCATAACCTCCAGTTTTGGTTTCCTAAAGCTTTTGGAATTGTAAGCAACGGCTTGTTTCATTTTTAAAAAAAAATTCAGAAACACAAAATCTCTGCAATTTGTTGAAAAATTTCAGAAACAAAACAACTTGAACTGTTTCATGTGCTTGAAAACTTTCCAAGAACTGGTGGGTTTCATGAAAGAAACAGAAAAAGATTGGCAGGGTAGGGTAGGTTCTTTGAGTTTTTAGAACCAAGGTTAAAGGTGAAAATTAGCATTATGCTTTTTGGGAACTTGCAGTTAGGCCTAGGGTCAGAATCAGTTTTTTTAATTTTTGAGAACCTCCTGTCAATGATCCTTACAACCAGCCCTGACCTGCCAGTTCTTGCTTTGAAAAAGAAGAGAACTGCCCAACTGGTGCTAGACATCCTGAAATCAGACTGACAATCTGAATTTACTTGATGGCAGCCAATGTAGTTGTCCAAATGAGTGTGGGTAGGTTCTGGCTTTTTGGAACATCGAACTGGTGGGTAACGACAGGGTGTCTACCCTTCACTGATGGCTGTCTAAAATCAAAGGACTAGTTCTGAACCCTAGACCATAGGTTCTAGGAATTCATTAAACTGTTTTCGACCCTTAACCCCTAAATAGTAGAGAAACGCAAAAATGCTTTGGAAAGCGTACCGAATTGGTCTGCCCAAATATTTAGGCATCAACTGGGGTTTTACAACATCAAAGAACTGGTCAAAGAACCTATCTTAAATTGTCAATTCTTTGGTGGCTCTGTCATTAGAACCACCGGTTCTTTGAAATATTTCAAGATCTGGGAATTGGAGTTTTTCTAAATTCTGAAAGTATTACAGAATAAAAACCCCTAAAGTTTCTCAAAAAACCAGAGCCAGAGGTTGTTTGATTTCTAAAATTTTGAAAACCTAGAGGTGGTGGTTCTTAACAAACCAAAGAATTGTCCAACACTAGCCTAGCCTAGTGTCCATAGGTTCCCCAATTTTGGAATGTTAGAAGTTCAAGTTCAAGTGACATAGACTTAAACCTGCACCCCTTTGGTGGAACCCATAAAAGAATCAGGCTATGGAACTAGCCTTTTGCTAGAATCAAAATGAAAATTGAAACCATGAAAAGCAACTTTTGAACACAAATTTAACTTATTTTGAGTAAGCAACTTGAACTTTAAAAAAAAAAGATGACAAGTAAGTTGAACTTTAGCGGTAGATGATTAGTTTTAATTAGTTCTAGAACTTCCTACCTTCCAGTCTTCAATTGTAATTTCTACTTATATACAATGTGTAATATACAATGTGTAATCTTGGGGAGTGTGTAGTGCGTACCTAAAATGAAACCCAGTTATTTAATTAGGTTAGAAGGTTCTTGAATTTTGAAAAATATGCTAGAACTAGAATCACATGATATAGAAATTTGAAGAACTATGCCTGCAAACCACACCTAGAAAACCTAAGAAAATTTCTTGAATGTCAAAATCAGGATCAAAGCTTTTCTTACAAAAAAAAAAGAGTTTAATCCATATTGGTCCAAACAAATATGGTCCAAACCACTGTTTGGTGGGTAAATCTTTTACCTTGATATATACCCATGAATATAAATTAAGATAAATATGTATCCTAATCCGTTAGTAAATGTTTCAGATTTATCATATCTTTATTTTACTCGTCTAGGGTATACTGAAGGTTTACGTAAAGGTGGGTAATTGTTTTGGAAAGGGTAAATATAAGTTATATATGTCAAAATCATTATGTAGCATATATACATTTTCATATTTTGTAATGTGTGATTATAATGGATTTTTTTGACTTATGATGAATAATTATTGAATATATTTTATAGTAGCACTTTATTTTTATTCATTGCATTAAATACTATGGAAAAAACTCTTATGATATGCTCTTGGAACCCCTTTGAACTTTACTATTTTTTCCATTTGAAAAATGTTTTGAATATATTTTTAGAGTTATTGATCGATTTGACTATATTTTGTTATTTTCTCATAGGATGTTTGATATTTCACCGTGTTCATGTTTGCAATGCCAAACCCAATGTTATACTTGTGTTTCTTCATTTTGAAATGTGCCATACTTGTCTAAGTTTTTTTTTACCATACATTTATCAGTTATACCCACATAGGTACACATAAGATAAATGATGAAATATTAATCACTACCTTTACCTTGCAAACGGGGTAAAATTTCATCATTTATCATTACCCTTACCCAGATTGATAATTTTGCAAAGCCTTTTATATACCCTTATCCAGTTTGAACTTATTCACCATTACCTGGCTGATATATCTCTTGAACATTTGCATTTACCCTTATCTGGCTGATAAATTAAATGGATATATCCACCCAACACTTGTTCAGACCTTAATTAAAGTGTAGTATCGAGGAATAAAGCCATTCAAACGGCCAGATGAAACCAGGAAATGGTCCATGATCTGTTTGTAAAGGCATAATTGAAGTTAGTTGCCAAAAGATTAGTGTTTTTTTTTTTTTGCAATACTCAAGAAGTTATGAATGGACTTTAGTCGCATTGAGCAGATTCTATTGGACATCCCAAGTAAACAAAGGTTTAGTATTTTGAAGGCAAAACAATCCCGGGGAAAAAAAAAAGAAAAAAAAAAAGGTAAATTTAGACGGTCAAAAGGGTCGGAGAAGCCCAAGCTGGCATCACTTTCGTGCAGAATTCAAAATGGGCTTTGTTTACTTGGGATGTCCAATAGACGCTCAAGACGGCGACGACGACTACGAACAAAGGCGGTAATCTCTGATTGAATCCAACGTGACTGTCAGCGCTCGAGCCTTTGACTGGAATTCTAGAACTCTTGCAATAGCACCGCCCACAAAATCGTATCGTCACCAGGAAACATGGGAAGGAGAGTGAGTCATGGAGATTAAAGTCATGGAGTCATGTGTCATGCCAGGCAAACGTGAACTGTTTCTACTCTCGGCATAGTTTTTCACTTATATATATATAGGATCGAGAACTGTGGTCTTCGTGTTTCGTGATCCCAATACTGCACTCAGAAAATTTTCTGCAGCTGCTGCGAATTAGCTCAAACAATTACTTTGCAACTGATCATATTTTCGGCTCTACTCATCAATTTGGGGGCAATTTTGCGAATTCGAGCTAGTGGGTAGATATGTGTGTGGAGGATCTTCGTGCAGCACTGAGCAGCAATTAGGTCTACGTACATCTGTTTGTTGTTCACTCTTAAATTCCAGAGGCTTAGCAATTCAGTTTTCAAGAACAGTCACTTGGAATAGCCTGGATCCAGCTCCTATAATATTTTGGATGGCTTCAGTTTGTAGCTTACTCGGGGAAGCGAGATTTTGCTGTGAATCAAGCAACATGCTGCACTGGAGCTTGAGGAGGACTCTTTTCTGATGACAACTGATCAGAATAATGTCCACTTTAGTTTGTAGATCTGTCTGTTCTCTCACGTTTTTAAGGAATCAACCCTGAGCAATCTTTAGGCTAGAGCTGTAGAATGTTTATCAACTAGATATCAACTCTGACACCTCTGATTGGCAGGCCAGCTTACATCGAGCTTGAATATATCTCTTGCACAGAGCAATTCATTAACGTCTGAGGCTTGATGACTCCCACGAAGCTTGAGATTGCGAACATTCCACCATATTTTAGATGCCCAATTTCCCTCAACTTGATGAGCGATCCAGTCAGTCTATGCACTGGAATTACCTATGACCGCGTAAGCATAGAAAGATGGTTTGATGATGGGAACACCACTTGCCCCGCAACGATGCAACATGTCCATAGCCGCGATCTGACGCCCAACCACACTCTCCGCCGTCTCATCCAGGAGTGGTGTGTCAAGAACCTTTCACAGGGTGTAGAACGAATACCCACACCGAAGCAGCCAGCCGATCTGCTGCAAGTGCAACACTCGCTGCAGGATATAACAGATGGGTACATGCGGCTAGACAACCTTCAGAGATTACACTCCCTTGCCAGAGAGAGCGAGAAAAACCGGAGGTGCGTGCTAGAAGCTGGAGCTGTCCCTGTCTTAGCATCGGTGCTTGCATCCCTGCAAAACGTCCGTCTAAATGTGGATCAAGACGATCCAGGAGAAGAACTTGACAAGGATAGTATGGACATGATGTCTGAAAGTGTGAGTGAGTGTGAAGAGGCTCTTGGTACACTCGCTCTCCTTCCCATGAATGAAAAGAATAGGAAAGCACTCACAGGCCCCAACCAACTGGACCACATAAAATGGTTTCTAGTAAAAGGCAGTTCAGAATCCAGAGTTCACGCTGCAAGTCTGTTAGGAAACCTCGCTGCAGTAGAGCACGACGTCGAGTTTAAACTAGCAGTAGCATCACAAGATCTGTTGCTAGAGGGATTGGTAAGTCTCCTTAAAGAAGGGAATAGCAATCCTAAAGGTGCCATTGCAAGCCTTAAATGCTTTGTGGCCATTTGCTCAGCGAGGAAAAACCGACTGAAAGCAATCGATGTCGGAGTGGTACCCGTGTTAGTGGACAAGATTCTACTGATGCCAGACAATAGTGACAATCAGATCACAGAGTTAGCCGTGTGTGTCTTAGAGCTTCTGTGTGCATGTGCTGAAGGCCGTGCTGCAGTATGTGATCGCCCTCTCGCAATCACCGCTCTTGTGAAGATTGTGTTGAGACAATCGAAACTTGCCACCGAGCATGCACTTGCAGCATTGTGGTCGGTTTGCCGCTCTGCACCGGATGCAGAGATTCAACTGGAAGCGGTAAGGGCAGGCTTGTTTACCAAGCTTCTTGTGTTGGTGCAGAGTGATCACAGCCCTCGTACGAAAGCCATTTCCAGCCACCTCTTACGACTATTGCAAAACACATGGCGGGAGAATTCCTTAGAATGTTTCATAGTCAAGCCGCTTTGAAAAGTGGCTCTGGACACGCAGCGTTTTTTTGTTTTTGTTTTTTCTTTTTTGGGGGGCACGGGTAGTGAAATACAAAGGGAATATTCTGTCATAATATTCTTTTCTTTTGGGGAAAAATAGCAAAATTTTGAAATAATTTCTTCACATTTGTACTTTGATTTTAGTTTGGTAAGATTTTTTAAATTATTTAGACCAATTTTATTTTTTCCAAATTTGTGAAGTAGGTGGGTTGGCGATCATGCACAAGAGGACTTAGCCAAATTTGACTAGAGCTCACAGGTGGAAGTAGAAAAATTTAGGATACCTCCTATAATTTGGCAACTTATTGGAACCTATTCTCTGAATATGGTCACTTTAGAAAAACAATTCCTCATAATGTGAGGACTTGGGCCCATTTTTTCTATAAGAAAATCATGTGTGCCCTTCGCACCTACCTTTCTCACCTGGCAACGTTTTTGCCAAAGAAAAAAACACTTATTTATACAGGTTCTACAAACCTATCGCCATTTAATTGGCATGCTAGCCAATGACACAACATCAGAAAATTGGAAAAAAATTACGACTGCTAATGAGTACTCATCATTTTGCTCCCAACTAATTGGTACTGTGACATTTACTTCTACCACCTAATTGTACCCTTCTCAAATACAACACGCAGTAAAGACTTCTTCACCCTTTTCCTCTCGTTGTCGACAAATTCATTGAAGGCATTTCGTCATATCCAAGTAATCCAAAAATGGGATCTGACCTGTTCTTTGAAAATTTAAACGACCTTCCCAGTCCCAAGTTGAAGTATAGTTTTTTCTCTCTGGCTAATTTAGCTGGTTTGCTTTTTTCTTTTTCTTTTCGCCCAAAAGGACTAAAAATATGTGCTTTTCTTTTGGGTTCTGTAAATTCAGACTTTTTTTTTTGGGAAAAATCTTCAGATTTCTCTAGTGAATTCTAGCATGAAGTTTGAACTTTTTTATTTTCACATCTGGTTTATAGCCAAATTTGGCTGAACTGTCCTGTGGGGATGATCACCACTTCACTTCAATATCTTTTTAGGACTTTTTTAATGTAGCCTAATGTGGCAATCAGTCGTAGGAAGATTTATCCAAATCTGGCTATAAATCAGATATGAAGTACAAATCTTCAATCAACCTTCTATATCCATCAATACACACTAGAAGCCAAATACAAAAATCTGGCAATTATTATTATTATTTTCACACTAGTGGCAATTGAAACCCTCCAAATTATATTTTATTTTTGGGTGAAATTTCTCCAATAAAAAAAAATTGTTCAGCTATACCCAATATTTGGAGGGGGGGAGGTACCTACAAATCCTTTGAACATTGCATTTGGAAAAAAAGGGTGCAAAGTCACCATATTTCAAGGGAAAAAAAGGGTTGAAATTGTCATATTTAGACCATAACTTCAACTAGCACATTGCAAGAATATAGGGAGGAACTTCCCAAAACAAATTTACATTAATCTATGACATGTAGACAAATTTAGCCAAATCTTCTTGTAGATAGTCCACTACCTCACAAAATTGGAAAAGAAAATCCCAACACTAATATCAACTTCGTCTATTTGAAAGTTTTTTCTTAGAGTGCTCTCCTTGTGTAACTAAATCGACTTTTGGACCCAATCTTTGGACTTTGGACAATCATGGAATATCATAGTACTTAAATGGATTTGGCATTAATTTTTTTTTAATAAAAATTGCTAACAACTAAAACAATTATTCCCAAAAATGCAAAAAAAATTATAAAGTTTAAATGTCTTTTGCCAAAAGTTTTGGAAACTTAATAAGACCATCACAATCCTTCTTCAACACATAGTTGGGAACTCATTGAACTTTCACGAAGGTATGTAATCATGAGTTTTCTTGAACTCCAACTAATCATGTGACGCACCCCTAGGTTCTTTAATGGACTCAAATGTGAATCCAAATTGAAGACAACAGAAGAGCAAAGAGTCGAGGCACACTCCTTGGCTCATAACGCTTTAAGGGGTAAAGGGGTGTGCTGGAGCTGTAGGATGAGACTAGGAAGAGTGACAAGCATCAACTACTCACACAGACCTGCACAAAACCAACACAAGGTGGTTAATGCATAGTTGGAGCACTTTTGGTGCTAAGACGAGTCACGGGCAAATTCAGACTCACAAGACTCACCAAGGCCCAAACTTGGGGGAAACCATCACCTTCCCTTTTATAGTATACTATGTGCTTTTCCACGAGTCCCACATCTAAATGGTTTTTTTGTCCTGGGACTCCCAAGTGGGAGTCCCGAAATTGCCAAAGTCGAGACTTCCAGGACTTTGGAGCCCCATAACTTTGCATGCAAGGAAATCATGTCAATTCAGGAAATCAGGTGGCGTGCGATCGAGATGAGGTCTAAAGCAAAGTTGTAACCTTCATCAAAAAATTTCCAACGGTATGTGACATGCCACCTGCACGCAAGGAAATCAGGTCGATTCCTGACTTTTAATGGTTGGGAGTCAAACTGCCAATTTGACTCCCGACCTTTTTTTTTGCCATAACTTGTGTTTCAGATGTCCAAATGGGTTATGTGAGCCCATTTTAGACATCTACGTTTTAATAGCTTTCCAATGATATAAAAAACTCTTCAAACCAATGGGTTTTGACCCTTGCAATTGCTCCCTGAAGATTTGAGAGTCGTTTAGGACTCCAACTCCCCAAGTGGGAATTGCCTTGGGAATGTGAGGGTTCATTCTCTCACACTCTCCTGCACTCCTGGGCTTCCCTCTTGGCCTGCAACCTTGTAAGCCCTTGCCTTGGTCGCAAACCCAAGGCTAGGGTTGCGACATCATGGTTCAATCTATTGTTGCCATTGAAGAAGTTACATATTATGGTTTGGGGGCCACCACAATATTTCAATGCAACAATAGATATTAATAAATATTAATGTTTTTTTTTCTTGTAAACAAAATGATCCAACAAACAAACATCAATGTGAATGTTTTCCTTAACAAAATAAGATCATATTATTATTTTTCAATGTTTTTTTTTCATTTAATTAATTTCAAATTTTTTTCCACATTGTGTTGTGTTATTTAAGCAATTTTTTTAATTCATGATTTTTTTGAATATTCATAATTAATAATCTATTGATTCTTATTCATTGTTGGCATTAATGTCCTTTGTGTGAATTTTTTATAATTGCGTTTGTAATTGAAACAAAAATTTGGACCTTTCATTTTTGGCTTTTAAAATCAATAATCTATTATGTTGCACATGGTGGCCACCAAAAAAATGGTGTATAAAATTTGAAATCAAAAAGAAAAAAATTCTTGCAAATAACCTATTTAGATCCATAGACATTGTAGCCATTGTTGGATTGGCATGGTGGCCTTTCTTTG
>Ga0116231_10004871_pt1 | contig 26908 bp, 17 predicted proteins | sample S1TSphgellanicum_2_FD_89695 | JGI IMG/M metagenome (GOLD analysis project Ga0116231, IMG submission 89695) | Host-associated microbial communities from peat moss isolated from Minnesota, USA - S1T2_Fd - Sphagnum magellanicum MG | ecosystem: Host-associated > Plants > Peat moss > Unclassified... | reverse complement strand
TTCTTTTTTTTTTTTTTTTTTTTCCCCCCCCCCCCCCCCCCCCCCCCAAACACAATTTTGTGAGTTAGGTGGGTTCCTGATCGCTCACAAGAGGACTTAGCCAAATTTGGTTTCAAATCATAGAGGGAAAAAGTAGAGGAATTTAGGACATGTTGGAACCTATTATTGTCCATTTATGACAATTTCAGGAAAAAAAAAAATTCCTCATAATATGACAACTTGGGCCCCATTTGTTTTTTTCCCCAAAAAAAACTCCTTTGTATCATTTGCATCTCCACTTTATTTGTGACCAGGAGGATGTGGAAATTGCATCTCCTCACCCTACCCCCCCCCAAAAAAAAAAAACATTGATTGGAAAATTAACTGAGGAGATGATAATTTCTTTGAATCCCCTTTTCTGGTTGTTATTTTTAGGGAATAGGCTAATTTAGTTAGCTAAAGAACATCAATCAACTGTGAGAGACGATTCTTTGAAATCCCCTTTTCTTGGTTCCTGTTCCCTAGGGACTAGGAATGTTTGTGCATTGATGAATTGTGAACTAGGTCTTACATTATTAACCGCACCCAAATTAGGGTTTTGAAAAAGCCCTACTAGTGCTGTTTTCCTAGACTCTCGTGTTGCAATAGGCCACATAATGGTATGTAGTTCCCCCTGCATACACAACTTTTGAGTCGTTTCTGGAACATTCCTTTTCAAAGCAGGAGAACCTTTTTGAAAAACAAAAAGTTCCTACCCAAATGGGGCTCCGCACTGGGAAAAGCTTTACACGTGTTAAGGACCCCCCAAGGAGGATACACCTGACCCACGGTCATCCTCTGCTCAGCCTCGCTGGGGCCCTTATCCTAATAAGGCCTTACCTACGACTTAACTCCCAAAAGTAACCACTCAATAGAGCTATCCATAAAGTCACCCTGTCTTCACCCTCTCTTTGGGCCTGCTTTCAACCCCTATCCCCTCTTTCAGTGGTATCCGCAATCTAAGGAAATTTTGTTCAATCTCAATGTGAAATGCCAAAAACTCAACATTTAATGCACAAGGTTTGAGAGTAATTGTAGTAGTTGTACAGGTAGGGGCAGTGAAAATATATTTAGCAGCAGTGGAGGCGGTCAGGAAAAAGTAAAGACAAGATCAAACTCATTTTCCCACCAAAATTGCTGGAAAAACTAGTTTGGGTCCTAGGTGTTTCATTTTGGAAAAAAAATTATTCCCAGTTACACGTTTGATGCCTTATTATGCCCAAACTGGCCGTTCTGGCCTCCCTTGACTTTACCGGTAACTCAAATTTCAATGGATAAGACTTATTATTGACTCATTTATCTAAGATTAAAAACAAACCAAAACATGCCGGTTTGGCCAGCAAAATCGTTTTGGTCCAGCATTTTTACACTGTTTGCTGAGGCTCGTAACTGGTGTAGCAAAGCCTAAGAGCATCTCCACCAACTCTCAGTATGTGACCTCGCAAAAAGCAAGTAGGTTCCGACCACTAATAGCGACCCACTTGGACCAAAAAACTATCTAGCCAATCAGAAACAGGGAGCAGTCAATAAATACGATTTGACTATCTTTATTAGACTGTTCCAGGGCTCTGAAAGCTATGAGATTTTTAGGGTTTCCAGTGGATTCACTGGATTCTACTGGATCCACTAGATTTGACTGATAAACCTCATCCAAGATTTCCAGTGCAGGGTCACATACTGAGTGTTGGTGGAGACGCTCTCACACCAGCAAGAAGAGTGTAACAAATATGATTTGACTGCCGGTCCATGTTTCTGATTTGCCAATTATAATGATTGGTCCCAGTGCTTTGCTATTAGTAGTCTCACACCCATTTGCAGTCCCATATTTTATTTTATGGGTGACGTTTGAAACAAAGTAAATAACCACTAGGGTAGAATGGCTGGTGAGCAAACACGCAAGTGCTCAGGGCAGGCCGGTTCCAAGGGGAGGGCTCCATTGTTTCTGCTGTCCAAATAAAACTTGAACTCTCCTATTTGCACATCTGGCACACTAAAAATTGTGAAAAACGGATTAGAATTTAGAAAGTTACAGCCCCCTAAAGTAGAGGGGGTCAAGAATTCAAAAAAAAAATTCATCAAATGTTACAAAGCTGGTTATTGAACATCCAAAAAATTCCTTGTATGTTGCTCTATTACTATTAGAGTCCAAAGATGATTTGTAGAACTGAAGATGATGTTCCAATAGCATTTCAAATCGTTTAAAATGAATAAGAAATGAGAAAGTTAAAAGCTTTGAAAGTAAGGGGTCCATAGAGAAGAAAAAAAAGGAAAAAAATGTGTTTTGTGAGTTGAAAAGCTTACTTTTCTTTTGCTATTTTTTCATTACTCCTTTTCCTTTGTACTTCAAAGAGGATTTCTAAAGCTTGAGGTAGCACTCCCGTAACATTTTAAATCACTCAAAATGAAGCACATATGATGAAGATCTAAAAGAGTGTTCGATGCTAGGGTAATGATCGGTGATGAGCGGTTCTACCCTAAACTAGGATATGAGAAATACTCTTGGAGGGTCCCATACTGTGCAGAGCTGGAGATGCTCTTACATTAAATATGAAAACTTAATCCTAGGGTCAAATATATAATATTTTCTACCCATGGTTACTTGTGGGACAGGAACATGAACTGAGCTGATTCTTTGAAGTTTGGAAATCAAAACCATTTCTGACCATTTTTCATTATTTTTTGACCTGAAACAAATCAGTTTTGGATCTGGACGCCTTACAGAAGATCTTTTATGAGAAAACAAATTGTCAGATTTTCATAATAGGTTCAACAAGGTAACCCAAAATAGAAGCAGACTTCATTTTATTTTTTTTGCTTTTCTATCTAGTTTGTAACCAAATTTGGCTTTGGCTCAATCTTTCATGGATGATTCAACCCTTTTGCTACATCACAAAATGGGGGGGGGGGGTGAAAAAAAACATTATAATTTAATTTGAATATTTATAAATCATGACCTATGCTTTAAAAATGAGGGATTGAAATGGGAAAGTACAAAAATTCAAGTATTCTTTATATACTGGCGGCTACCTTCTGGAATCTAATGTAGACATTTGGCAATTTCTTATGAAATTTCACTATGGAAAAACCCCCCAAAATCACTTAAATTTTTTCACATTTCCTGCTTTCAAATTTGCCTGTACAGTGGAGTCATGGAATTGAGATTTTTGGAAACTCAAAACCACTATTTTCTTTTCAACAAATGTTTTTGGGATAAAAAATTGTGATGTATTTTTGACTAAACTATCGACATTTTAGAAAAAATTGCCAATTTTTTGTATTACAATTTTTTTTAATAAAATCCCTGGTTACAACGTACTGGTGTATTGCCAGGAAATTTTCTAGTTTTATACTACTAACAATATGCTAACTACAATTCTTATTTGAGAACATATGGGTAGCAGAGAAACTAGGTCAACAAACAATATGAGATATGTATATTCACTTAGATGTTAGACTCAAAAACCCATCACCTTAGAACAAAGATAAGCCAAAGAACAAAAAGTGCTGTTAATGTGTTGCCATAGTACACCTCACAGCATAACTTGTTAAGTGTAGGGTAAAGCCCCGAAGGTGTGCAGCATGCCCAAAATAAGGGGCCTCGGATGAGACGGGAAGTTAAATCAGGCATCATATTTTGGGAATGTCCCTCAAATGTGGGGTTTGCCCATCATAAAGCAAGCATGAGATGAACTTAGTCAAAAACCTAAACAAATGTAGATCATAAAACATAAGAGAGGAAAGATCTTCCACTTACAACTTAAAAGCATGAGAGATCTTATGCCTACTTGTCATAAACTTGTTCCTTCCAAGTACATGTGATTTTACAACACTTTATCAATGTGTTCAAAGTTAAGTTGTAATGACATTATAATACAACGATGAATCATCATAGTATGTTGCAATGCTATCACAACATCATATTAACAATTGTATCTACTATTCATTACTACTTAGTTTTGAACATATTATTAAAATGTTTTAAAAACATGATAGTACCTATTCCTTGAGAATTGAAGTTAACAGGCATACAATCCCTCCCACTCTTGCTCTTAAGGAGTAGGTGCAAGATGTGTCTTTTTTTTTTCCCTCAGAAATTTATTCACTTATACAAAGTGTCCTCCAAATACACTAGGCAATTTCTCCAAGTGTTTTTGCCTGTTGAGACACCTTACAAAAAGAATGTACAAATGGTGAACAACAATTTGATGGGTTTGAGATTGAAGTCTCATGTGGTGCACAAAGGGGTGATTAACAAAGATTCATATTTCAATCATCAATTTGAATCAAATATGCAACTTAATCAAATTAAAAAATGCAGAGAAGTATGTCACAAATGGATAAAGTGCCACAAAAAATGTAACATCACAAAAATGCTGTTTTGTCATCTAATTTTATTATTATATTTTTGAGAAATTAAGAAATTCAATCAATTGAGAGCCATTCTTCATGAATGAAAAATTATTGAATCAAGGGGGGGGGAGGTTGACAATTTTTCAATCTATAATGTAAGTCGAATATGTGCCACAAGAAACATCAAGTATTGTACATTGGATGAAACCACAAAGTTTACCTCACACGGGTGTCATGAGCTAAGGCCTACTGCCCTCAGAGAAACCATATGAACCAGTCCGAGCCTTCCAAATCTCACCGGGGTTTAGGGTTTAGTGTTACTCTTCAGCCCAGGCCCCTTAATTTGGGAATGCCCACATCCCAGGCCTTTAAAATTCACTACTTAGAAAGCCACCCAATTATAAAGGGGGCCACATATTAGTCGACCAAACAAACCAAAGTTATGAGAAATTAGTGTCAATTTTAGTACTGGTTGGAAGAATATGGTTGGAAACCATGTTGTGAGCTCCTTTGCAGAAAGCTCCTCTGACATAGAGAAAGTGTCCACCTTAGAAAACAGTCAGCCCAGACAGGTGAAGAAGACATATATGGTCGAGCACTGGGTTTGCAAACTTGTATTATTTCTGCACTTCTTTTGTTTGAGACTTTTGACATTTTTGTCCTGAAATGATCCATGTGCATTGTGTGCATGACCTATTCTTTGTTTTGGGGGAGGCAGGGTAGTTACACCTTGGGTAAACTATCACTTGCACTGGTACCATAACAATGAAACACTCCAATTTCCTCTTTTATTTAGTTGCTTCTATCTAACCCTTAAAAAATGTCCCATCCCAAGACAAACTCCGACAAATGCCTCCAACTCCAAACTGAATAATTTCCAGGGCTTAAGCCTTAAACCCTAAATTTGTGGTAGGTTTCCTTGGAAGGGAGCAACTCCATGCTCAATTATGTAGCACTTTCAAAGTCCTTGAATGAGCATGGAATCTGGATGTCTGTTGCCAAGTGCTTTCAAGTGTTTGAAGTAGGTAATAGCAGCATAGTAGTAAAGAGGCTTCTCCTTTTGCAATTGTCAATCAATGGTCTTCTCTGTCCCTTTACCATCACAGTACCCTAATCCCTCAGAAAATTTCCACTCCATTATGAGTTGACATGTTTTTGGCTTGTTTTGTGATGTCAAGTATTCTCAATGAAATAATAATTGAAAGGAATTGGGATTTTCTGTTTGTGTCAAAGCACACTTCAAGAGTCAATTGGTGGGCCCACATCCATAATCAGTCTGGTATGTCTGTGAAAATAGATTTTATTTTTATTTTTTAATAATGTTCCTCCCAGTGTTTTTTCGGGCAATTTTGTGTTATAGCCAAAGTGGTGATGATACGCAAGATAATTTAGCCAAATTTTGGCTACAAGCTAAATATGAAAATAATTTTTCAAAACATCCTTCTATATTTTTGGCTACCTACTTGAACAATGTATAAAAATCTGACAATTTTTTCTTAAAATTTTGGATAGTGCTAGCTAGGGCAGCAGCAAGAACCATGCTTGTTCATGGGTAGTTCAAAGGGGCCACAGTGAACCAGCACCCCATGAAGGATGGATAATAATGGATCAGGAAACAGTTTTCTGTTGGGTTCCAGTTCCTTAGCTAACCATGGTGGTTAGCTTAGTTGGTTTTTTTTTTTTAACTACCTTCCTACTAACAACCCAGAAGCAGGTTGTTAGTAAGTAGTAAAAACAGCCCTTGCTTAAGTATAAACTATAAACCATCTTCGTAATAGTTACCTAAGAGTCACCTATAAACCATGTACCTAATAGTTACCTATTTTCCTACCTATCTACCTATATATGAGACCTATTTCTTACAGAATTGGTTACCAAAGTGAAACCACATATTAACTCAGTTGAGGTTCATCCACAATTTTGTTTTACTATGAATGGCATTGGATGAAGTTGACAATTGCCAGAGTCCATCCATGTCGTGAGGATGAGAGCATTACAATGAGAAAGGGGATCATCACATCACCCCATCTCTCCTGAAACCCTAGCTGCCATTGCCACCAAGGGCTCCTCAATCTCCTTTCCGGAATCATCTTGCATTCAATTCCAAGCCTCCATTTCTAACCCTTGAATCCTAGAGTGCAGAATTTTCACCCCCATTGCAATTGAGTGATGTAATGAGGATCACCATAATTTACTCCATGACGGAGTCCTTATTGCCAATACGTTTGAAGGGGGTGAGGAGACTTGTCATCTTTTTGCAACTCTTGAAAGTTGGAATGACCACTTTCTTGAACCCTTTAAGGATGCTTTAGTTGCCTTTGCTTTGTGCTCTACTTTGTGCTCACAAGGCACTTACCTTTTGCAATACAAATTAGGTTAATGTGAGTGGCCATTTCAACTTCGAAGATATGGGAAAGGAGATTGTTTGGCACCATAAAAGCAATTTTGACGAGGATGGTGCTCACATAACTAAAGATATGTGCCATTTTTCTCATTTACATTCTATGAACTTTGAAGTTTTAATTACAAGTAGGAGTTTCAACGGAGCCCCCTTTCAATATTCTTCTAATGCAAACATGGATTCACTTGTTGTTTATTTGTTGTTTAGTGTATGAAAGATCTCACTTTCAATAGTGATTTGATGAAAGCATTGAAATATGTGTGTTGTTTCCTATATTATAGATGTGAAATTCAATTATCGTTTACAAATTATGATTGTTCATTCCATCTATGAACTTGACCTCTTTCATTTGTTTTTTATTTTTTGATGCAACCTTCATTCCTTGTTTTGTTTACTAAATTGTTGGAGGACTAATTGGTGAGTTGAATGCTCAATTTTTTGAATAGTTTATTTTGGATGCCATGGGGATTGTTCATCCATGATATTAACTACATGCAAATGCAAAGATTTCATGACATTTCATGGAGGTCTTGAAGGGATGTTATTGCACCCCATGTCAATGTGAACAATCTAAAATAGGAATTTTATTCCTATTGTTCCTCTCTTCTTTTGATGTGGGCTTTAGATGTTTAATAGGGTCTTTTCAAAGTTGACATTGATGTCCAATGTTGTTCAAGTAATGGCTAAAGTTGTGACCTTTACAATTAGTCACAAGGCTAATGCTTTCACACATTTGTGACAAGTGATCCACGAATTATAATTGTTGTCACATTCTTCTCCAAAATACTTAAAGTTGGTAGAAATTATTATGATTTATATTTTTGGTTTTGTTGATGATGAACATAATTTCAATTTTGTTTTTTTCTTGAAAAACAATGTGATGTAAAACCATTTGAACCCTCGTTTGCAACTTGGTGTTGCTATCTATGCATAGCAATATTTCACACTTAAAAACTTTCCATACCAACTATTTATGACAATTGGTCAACTATTCAAATTGCAAATGATTAAGGCCCCAATATATTTGAACTTTCAAAGGTGAAATTTGAATGATGATGATACATTGGAGTTGGTTTAGGGGAACAACTTTAGATTCCATAAGTCATTTTTTTGGATGATAGTTTTAGGAAACAATTTCACACTATTACCCTTTCATATTTGCCTTTTCATATTATAACCTTTCAATCATTACATGTGAAAATTGAATGTTTTTGGCCTCCAAACCAATGTTTTTTTATTTTGTGGCAAAAATTTCGCCAATGTACCACCTAAAAAGTTGCCCTACAACACCTTTGACCACATAAAAAATAATCTCAGCCATTGATCTTGTCAAGATTTTAGCTATTGAGGTTGGATGCAATAAGGAAGTGGCTCGCCACCAAAGGCTCCTCTTCCCGTAAGCAATAGGTAGGTAGGTGGGTGGGTGGGCACATGGGTAATAGGTAGGTAAATAGCCAATTAAATAAATAGGTGGGTGAGTAGGTAAAAGGTAGATACATAGGGATGGCTAAACCTAATGGTTAAATTTAAGTTAAAATTAATTGTTAAAATTTGGTTAAATTTTGGGTAAACTTAGTGGTTACATCTAATGGCTAAACATAATGGTTAATTATAGTGGTTACACCTAGTAGTTAAACTTAAGTAGGTAAGTGGGTGGGTATGACATAGGTAATATACATGTAAGTGGGTAGGTAAATAGGTAGGTGAAAAGGGCTTGAAGGTTCCTACCCTGCTAGATGAGTAAAAGTTAGACATAAAAGTTTCTTTTTTCAAGGTGACTATGTAAACAAACAATATAACCATTTTGGAGCCTCCTTTGACATGCAATCATGTGATCAAGATATGGTTTAATCTATCCTTTAGTGTTGTTCTAAAACATAAACTATCCAAATATTTCAAATTGGTGGAAACTTAAGTTGTCATGGTATTGGGCAACATGGAAGACAAACAATGCATTTCAATCTTGTTTTTTATGAAACCTAAGTTTAAAAATAGATTGAGCAATCACCTTGATTTGGTTTCAAGATGTTTGTTTAATATCCGTACTCCATGGAAACTTTTCCATTTGGAGTCATGATCAAGGATTGGCAAGATAAAAAAAAAGGTATGTGATGTTTAGGGTTTTTTGGGGATTTAAATTTTTGGTACTAGCTAATAGGCGGGATTTATTGCACCATATTTTGAACATGAGTTGTAACTTGTATGCAACTAATGAAACCAAGTTTTTTTTGTTGTTGTTACCATCAATATGAAAGATGTATTGTCATGGCTCTTTTTTGTGTGTTTTGTTTGATTTGGATAATGGATGTGTCTTTAGTACAGTAGAACCTCTATAATTTTATCACCTAGGGACCGGCAGCTAGTGATAAAGTTTGAGAGGTTATAAGTTATGGGAGAGTTTGGAAATGTGAAGCGCAAGGTTCAAAAGTTGCAGGCTGCTCTTTTTTCCCATTTTCTTTGCATTTTTTATCATCAAGGCAACCCGTCTTTGGTAGAGAAAAAGGGTGAAAAAATCTGAAGTCCAACATTTTTTTTCCGAACCTGCTTGTAACCGGAGTATTGTCCCTCCAGCGCACTTCACACTTTGCCCTAAACTAGATATACATGGTACAGATCTAAACTACACTCTGCAGAAGGTCGCGGAGACCCCTTGGAAAGTTATGGAACGTTCTGGAGCCTTCTTGTCGATATAGTACTTGATTAATCCGGTCAGATCCACATGAATCGGTAGGGACAGAACATCAAGGAACATTCTGGAAAATCGACAAACAACCAATTTCTGCTTCGAACTGTATCCCCAGATATGTAGCTCAGTTGTCGAGCGAATACAAAGACTTGTAGATCGACTTTGTTACAATGCTTGTGCATAAAAGCAAAGCAGGACCCATTTTTTTTCTTCACCAGCAACCAACAATGGCGAAGTCCCCCAAACCAGCCCGCAGCCATCTGACGGAGTCTCTGCGCATTGCCCTCTGTCGATATAAGAGGGAAAACCTAGCCCTCAGTCAGAGGGCCCTAGTGAAGTGGTTGGAGGAGATTCACCAGGTGACAGTGACGCAAGCAACAATCAGCAACACTCTGCAACGTTCGGTGGAGTTGTTGGCATGGGAGGAAACTGTAAATGGGAACACCAAAACCTGGCGACTGGTCATGTATCAAGATGTGGATGAAGCCTTGGTGCAGTGGGTGGAGGCGTACCAGGCTAATATTAACATCAGCGGTGAGATGATCTGCCAGAAGGCTGCCCAATTCCTGGAGAGGCTACATCCTGACGTGCCAAAATTCGAGTTCTCAAGCGGATGGCTAGCCAAATTCAAGCAACGGCATCAAATACGGTCGCACCATTGATTTGGCAAGAGTGGTGCTACGGACACGAAGATCATCGAAGAGTCCCTGCCACGCATCCGCATAATCCTGGACCAGTATGCACTTGCTAACATATACAACATGGACGAAACTGGGCTTTTCTACCGTATGCAAGCCGACAACTCGCTTGCCACCAGACAGCTCGAAGGCCGCAAGCAGAACAAGGAGCGCATCACCATCACTCTATGCTGCAACGCTAACGGGTCTGACAAATTGCCACCCTGGATCATTGGCAAGTCGTTTCGCCCCCGCTACTTCAAGAACATCAACATCGACAACCTCGACTACAAGTACCACGCCAACAAAAATGCCTGGATGACACAGAACGTCTTCAAACTGTGGCTAACGGCTTTTGATCAGCGCATGGATGGATGGAAGGTGATACTGCTCCTCGACAATTGTAGTGCGCACATCAAAGACACCGATCTAGAGAAGTTCAACATTCAGCTGAGGAACACAACATTGCTCTACCTGCCACCAAACACCACCTCGAAAATTCAGTTGTGTGACGCTGGAATCATTTGCACATTCAAGGCCTATTACCACCGTCGATTCAACAACTAACTACTGTCAAGGATTGAAAACAACGTCACAGACCCGGAGAAGATCAACCTCCTTGACAGCATCCAAAACGCCATCGCAGCCTGGAAGCAAGATGTCCAGTCAACGACCATCAAGAACTGTTTCCAGCACTGTCAACTCCGCTCAGATGCGAACGCCACCCAAGAAATCGAACCCCCCGCTGAACTAATCGCTGAACTAGAAGAGCAAATTCGTCAATTCCACTATCGCAACCCCATGGAAATCCGCAACCTTTTCAACTATCCTGACGAGGAGATAGTTGCCAACGTGCCCATCGACGATGACATTACAGAAGCTATCATCAAGCAATTCCAGCCATCTCCGTTGCCCGCGGACAATGACGATGACGACAACAGCCAGGAGCTTCCGGTGGTCACATCAGGGGAGGCATCGGAGATGCTTTCCAAGCTCCAGCTCTTTTGGACACAGCAAAAGGACAGTTATCCTGCTTTTGTTGACTCGATTGTGAAGATGAATGACAGAGTACGCCATCTCCACCATAATAGTCTTCAACAAAGGCCTATCACTAGCTATTTCCACCATAACTGATCGAGAAATAAACGAATTATAAAATTATAAAATTGTCGGGAAAGAGGAAAAGTGATAAGTTATAAGAATATAAAATTTTTGCCTAGTCCCATTGATGGACTGGGCCGGAGTGATAAAATTTGAGAGGTTATAAAATTTTGGGGGATCAATTTATAGAGGTTCTACTGTACCTCTAATTGTTGTAAGTGCTTTCACTTGTAAAGTTCCTTGTTGTAGTGTTGCAATATTCTTTGGCTTTGCCATTTAATATGCACATTGCTTATGGTTTTTTATTTTGCTAATTTCTCTTGGACTGATGTGGGAGTGCAAGCAAGGTTCTAAGGTTTAGTGCTTGTGCAAATGTAACCTAGGCTACAATGGGCAAGATCCAAAAGGATTGGATTTTGATCCCCCTCAAGCCTTGTTTGTAGGTTTGAAGGTGTTGTTTAATACAACATTTTAGGGTACACATATATCATCAACTAAAAATTGTTGCATCATCACATATTGTACACAAATCTAAACATGTTCACCAATTCGCGCACATGGATGCAAAATGGATTGTTAATTATTTTATAAGGGAAAAATCCATGTAACCCATTTACCATGCATCCCAATTTTTTATATCACCATTTTGTGCTTCCCAATTTTTTCTTGGGTGCCAAAATCCTAATTCAAAATAATGCAAGGTGCCAATTGTACCTATGAAAAAATCACACTAGTTGCCAATAATGCCTCCTCAACCCAACATGTGTAAACAACTTGCAAACACAATCGAGAATTTGAAACAAAGAACCCTACTCCCAACACATATTTGAATTCAATTTAAATCATGGATCACATCAAATAAAACCAAAAAATGTCTTACAAGACGATTAAGTAACACAATATAATAGAAATTGTGGAATGAAACATGAATATCACACAACATAGAATTTGCACAAAAAATTTCATGACAAATTTTGGTATATAATTTCACAAATTGTCAAAACATGATAATTACAAACAAAAAAATTAAATCTTGAAAAATATCATGATACAATTTCAAAAATTGTTAAAACATGATGTACAAACACAAAAATTGTCATGACATGATTTTTAACATCAAAAATTGTCACATATTACTTTGTGAATATTGATTCACATTAAGAGCTTAAAATTGCAAGTTGAACACCACCTTACAAATGCCCTCTTCACAAACCTAGATAAGCAAATTAGTAAATTGAAACTTGGAATTTATATTAATGGATGTTGAAATTATTTTATGGAAAATATATATGATCATGGAATTTTGTTTTGATATCATAATATTCAAGCGATAAATGAAAAAAATCAATATTCCTAATCTTATGTTATTTTGGGGTGGACGTGTTAATACACGTATAAAAGTAATTTCAATCATTTTTTGATGTTTGGTATTTTTAAATGGAAATTTAAATTGATGTCCAAATTTTTGAAATTATTTGTATAACAACATTGATAATATATCATGGGAAATTTGAATAAATTTGAAATCAATCCAACAATTAAAAAACACCCAAAAACATTTTTGAAACAATTGTAACTAATGTTTTTAAACAAAAAATGACTTGCAAAATGACTTGAAAATATTTGAAAATCACATTTCTGATTTTTTTAATATGCACTTTAACATAGTAATTTTTTAAAAAATTACTAACAAAATATTCCAAAATAAGCAATCATTGAAAATGTTAAGGTTTTTTCCTATTAGCATGAATGGACCATTTGATCATCATTAGTAGTGTGAGTAGCATGAAATGCAAGTTCTTTTCTCAAAATAAATATTTTAAAAAGATTAAACATTTCTACAAACAATATAATTAATGTCAACTTTACCAAAGTACTATGGTAATGCACATGAATAGGATATAAAAAGCTTACTCTAAGATAAATATCTTTTGTCTATATCATTGAATGTTTTTCCTTTGGTTTCTATAAATCAAAAAAGGTAATGTGATTAACAGATTGAATTAATTAAGGTTTAGGCATCAAGTCTATTTGAAAATTGAAATTAATGTAAAATCTATGAAACATTGTGATAAAAATTTGAATCATATAAACTATTCATCATGAGTGGGAAAAAAATATTTAACATGTCAAAATCTTTAAAAATTAAAGGTGTTGTTAATTACATTGTGTAGAAGGTGAAGATGAAGTTAGTCCTAAAGTGTGAAAATTTATGGGAACTTGTAGCCCTAACTCACAATGGTACTATGCAATAACTTGAATGAACTTCAATTAGATTAGATAGTGATATTGCCACAAGAGTTGACCTAATAGTTGTACCAATATTGAATTAAAGTGTTGCAATAGGTATGGAGGATGGAAATAATAAAATGTTGGCAATACTAATCATGTCTATCAAAGATGAGATTATATCTTATATTACAAATGAAGAGGATCTAGCAATGTGTTGGAAGATGTTATGAAACTTGTACAAAACCTAGAACACAATGTGTACATTTTATTTTCTCAGTAGGTTACACCCAATGAAGATGGGAAAATGGACTTCTATTCTTGATTTTGTCAAAACAATCAAGGAAGTTATGAACCAACTAGTTGGGATTGGTGATATTATTTAAGAGGGCATGATTGGTCATATTGTGTTTGATGCACTCCCTAAAAACTACAAAAAATCAATTCAATTTGCTTCTTTTTTTTTTGATTTTTCAAGCAATCATACTTATTGACTAATGGATATGTACATTTTGATTAAAGGCTTGGGGCTTGAATGGCATGTGTATTTTTTGATCAATCAACTTAATTCAATGACTTATTTGACTATGTGTCAAATCAAACATCTAGTCAATTTGGACAAAAAATGACCTCCTCAGTCAAAACGGCCATTGGTTTTTAATCTTATAAAATATCTAATCATGTTGGAAAAAAAGAAATGACACCTCTAATCAAGATGACTTTGATGGTTTTTTTTATCAAGTTGGATAAAAACAAATGACATCTCTAATGAAGGGTTCAATTCTTAATATTTACATCTTATAGGCATGGCTAAGGGGCTAGGTTAAGTAGGCTAGCTAAGTTAGGCTAGGTTAGGCTAAGCTAGGTTAAGTTACCACTTGCCCACCTACATACCTATCACAATTTAATATTTTTTTGAAAATAATCTAATGGGAAAAAAATTGACAATCAAAATGACCAATCCACTAATCAAAAGACTACCTTTTTTGCCAATCAAAATGACCAATCAAATGGTCCACTACTTTGCTAATTGCAAAAACCACCTAATCACAATAGATGTTGAAATATACTTGTCCAAAATGACAAGATGGCATTTTTTAATAATTGTCCATATTGGGTCCTATTTCAATAAAAGCTTTAATCAATTAATCTAGGAAATTTAATCATGATTAGTCATTAACCAAAATGAACTACCATCTTTTGACAAGTTGATGGGAAAAAATTTCTTTGATCAATAGTGTTGAGGAACAAGATCTACAATGAAAAAATGAAATGTTCTTTTTCAAAGGTGCATCACAAATTTACCAAGCTTCATGGGTTCATACAAATTTTGTGTGAAATTTAGTTTTCATAAGTTCATATAAAAATCACATGAATTCCATGTTATGGTTAATATGAATGATACTTGTGTATTCAATATTTTAAATAATCAAACATATGTGACATTCTTTTTTAATGATATACATGAATGTTCATGTTTAATACACAAAAATCACATAGTTTTATGCAAAATTAGATTATGATAATTGCACAAATTTAATCAAAATGTAAATCATATGTATGTATCACATCAAAACATCATAAGTAAAAAGGGCACATCATTTATATATAAGTACTATATATATTTCGTATCATTTTGCACTTTGAAGCCCATGGATTTTGCACAAACATATTGTTTTACAATGTTCTCATGGATTCTATTGAAAATTTGTGATATGGGAAATTTTTGATGTGATGTATTGGAAGGAAAGAAAATTAAATTGGGAAGACTTTTTAATAAAATGGTGTAGGGTGAAATCATGGTCAAAGGAGCTAGGGCCACCAAGGTAAAAGCCCTTTTCCAAGGATTGCACATGACATGTGTCATTTTTGCATTGGTTTATAACTTAATATTCTGTATTTCAGATACCCCATTTAGCACTGCATTTTAGATATAAATATATTTTGACTAAAAATTGATTTTATACCATGTATATTATGCATTCATGCCTTCTATCACATATATATGAACAACTTTTGTTAAAACCACACTTTCAAAATCCATAATTTTCAAGGTAAAAAACACTTTTGAACCAAATGTGCTCAAATTGGTTATAAAAATAATTTTCATCACTTCAAGTCCTTTTTCCCTTCTAATTATCAATGTTAAAATCCTCTCCAATTTTCAAAAAAAATGGTGCACATTTGGTAGAAAAAAAGGGCATTTGAAAAAATAAGGATTGTCCATTTTCGAGGTTTGAGTGCTTTGAACATGCAAAAACATTATTAATTTGTGTCAAACTTTAAGCATGTAAACTTTGCAATTAATGGAAATTATTCCAAAAAACTTTATGGCAATCCAAACTATTATGCTTCCCTTGTGATTTTTCAAACATATAAAATTGCAATTTAAAAAAGTGCCCACTCACTTGGGTGGTTCTTTTGACTGTAATTTTACTTTGGAGGACAATTCAATGTAGCTAGAAAACATTTAATTCTTCATATGGTCAATTCACTATTCAAATTGGAGGACCTTCATTTAAAAGAAGATTTGGGTGGTAGGTCAAATCATAATCAAAGGAGTCAACAATGACAAAGGACCCAAGGACTATAGTCTTTTCTGGTCATTTTGACTTTTTCATAAAAAGAATTTTAGAAGGAAATTTTTTGCAACATGTTATTAAAATTATTTATAATTTCCCAAATACATCATATGATTTTGTTGATTTTTGTTGAATACTTATGATTTTTTTAAAAATGTGTAGATCCTCCCAAATTCTACATTTCATTTTGGAAAATGATCATAGCTTTAAATCATACCAAAATATGTTAACTATTTTAAGCTTTAGTTTTTTTGTATCATAAGCTACAATTATTTTTTTATGTCATGTTTTTTATGTCATGTACATTTACACCCCATTTACATGTGGTAAAGGAATTTTTAAACATAATTTGAATTTTAAAAAATTAAATTCCACAACTTTTAAATCATGAGTGTTTTTTGAATGTGGGTAGTAGGTTATTATCATTTCGATTTTTTTTCCATCAAAATTTTATAATTAAGAAAATCCTTAACTTAGTCCTTTGCAAAATAAACTATTTTTAAAGTAACTTTTTTTCAAGTTCAAAAAGAATTTATTAAAACCAAAACCAATAAAATAAATTAATTTTTAGATTTGAATTTCAACATTCATATTAATCATTTATAACAACTTCCCATGATTAGCATGACATTAAAGTGATACCACATAAACATATGTAACAATATAAATAGTTTTGGAGTTGTCCAATATGGTTTTTAGCTCATTTGATTTTGATTGTACCTTGGTGCAACAACTATCATGAGCTAAATCATTGGGCTAGATAATTATGCCCTTACTTTCAAAGAAGTCATCTTGGACGAAGTGACATATATATTCATCCACAATTGAATGTCGTTCAAGAGGGGACAAATTAAGGACATGGTAGCAAAAATGTTGGATGTAGTTGTGTTAGTGGTGGACTTGAAAGGGGATTCACGTGATTGTTACAAAGAAAGGTAGTACATTGGTAGGAGCAGCACACAACTCATGAAGGAAGAATGTAAACCATTAATTCTAACCCAACCCATTTAGTACTTCAATTTTAGAGTAACCGAACACATAATTAGTGATGCTAGAACTCCTAATCACATGAAAAACCATGTGAAGACCATGAATGTGAGATTTGCATGGGGACATTTTTCACTTTGTACAAAGCAAAGGGGATCATGTCCTTGTTTCATATGATGGAAAGGTGAAACAAATTCATGACATCCTTTGTGTAATTATAATAACAAAAAATATAAAATTTGTTGGAGCTATCATACACATGATGATGTCTTGTGGTTTTTGGCATGACCAATATTGTTGGGTGGTAAATAGTCATGATCCCATAAAAAATTCAGTAAAAGGATAAGAGACAAAAAAATGGTATCTATAATTAAATTCAAGTTAGAAACAATACAACATGAAGTTTTGATTACAATAAAAATGCCCAAGTTATGGCATTAGAGGTTGACCACATTAATTACAAAAGCAAGTGGGGTCCAAATTTTTTAAGGTGTACCAAAACCTTGTCATAGTGTCACCCTTTTTTGTCTTTTTTACTTAGTCCTTTTTTACCATGTAAAGACACATTTATGGATGATTATGATTGAATCTAGAATTTTAGTGGTTTAAAATATAATCCTTTTGAGAATTTTGACAACTTTTGACTCATAATTTTTTATAAAGATCAAAATATAGGGTATAAAAGGACTGTAATAAGGAACACGCCCTTTTCGTCCTATGTGGTACATCTTAAAGGATTTTCACCCAATGTTGAAATGTCCTTAATAGTGACAAATCATAAGGGATGCCTTACATCCCTAAATGACCATACATGTTTTTGTTGATTATGTTAGAGGTAAGCAACATTGAGATGATAGGTTTTGTTTTTGTGAAACAACAACCTTGAAAGGACATGAATCAATCTACTCATACTTGTGTGATCCATTTTTGTAGGTGTCACTTACTAGTTCTAGGTTATTTTTGTCTTTCATTTATGATTATAGTAAAAAGACTTCAACATATTTTTTGAAGGAAAAAAAGGTTCAATGTTTGGGAAACTTAAAGCTTTTAAAGCATTGGTGGAGAATGCTAATGAAATAATCAATGTTTTAGAGAATAGACAAAGGAGGTGAATTCAAATCCCACAAAATTTTAACCTTTCAAAAAAACCATGGCATTTAAAGGCACTTGACCATGACAAATCCCCCACACCAACATGATGTTGGATAAAGAAAAAACACACCATTGTGGAGAGACCAAGAAACATGTTCATTCATAGTAATGTTCCAACATATTTGTGGATTGAGGCAATTAATATTATTACATATTTGACCAATACTAAGAATCTATTTTAAACAAATGATAGATTGTCACTTAAATGAATTGTGCATATGGATCCTACCAAAAGTAGATCATTTGAAGATATTTGGTTGTTTGGCATATGTTTACATTTCCAAATGAAATAGGCCAAAGTTGGAGCCTAATCAATTAAAATGCATGTTCATTCAGACATGGATACTTATATCTTTGCAAGTTTCCACTTTGGAAGACATGGGGTTGACATTAAACAATGACAACAAGCTCATGTGAACAGGTATTTGCACCACTAGAACACCAACTCCACGAAAAATTACAAGAACATTCAATTCCACCAACCAAAAAGAACAATGATCAAAGAGTGGCTACTTTGAATGAGGTGAATGACCCAAGCATTGCTAGACAATTATTTCATGAGGACATATCTCCATGGAAAGGAAGTTGAATGACAAGAAGAGGGGGAGTGAAAACCTAGTACTAGATCACCTTGGCAAAGAATTTGATGACCATCAATGCATAATAAGTACTACATTTATTTAGCTAAAATCTCAAAGCCCATGACTATGAAGAAGCAATTCAATACCATGGGTGGAAAGAAATCATGCAATAAGAATTTAATTCCATTATCAAGAATGGAACTAAGCAACTTGTGAACTTGCCACCTAGGAAAAAACCCATCACAACAAAATGGGTTTATAAGACAAAATTGACTACAAATGGAAAAGTTGAAAAACTAAACTTGCATCTTGTGACACAAAGTTTTGAGCAAAAAAAGGCAAAAGTTTTGACAAAACCTTTGCACCCACATTAAGTGGCCTACCATCTACATTGTAGTAACAATAGTTGCATGGCCAATCACACACCTATTTACAAGAAAACTACATTTTAAAATGGTGACCTTGATGAAAATATATACATGGTACAACCTTAAGGTTTCGTTGTCCAAGGGAAAGATCATCAAGTTTGTAAGCTATGAACAACCGTTTACAAATTAAAAACAAGCATCTAGAGCATGGTATGTTAAAGTAGATGTTTTTTTAAAACAATAAAGTTTGACTAAAAATCATTCCAATCACAACCTATACTACAACATCAAGAACAATAATTACCTTGTGTTCATATTATATGTAAATGACCAAGAACAACCACTAAAAATTGGCAAACTTGGAGAAGCAACTTTAGGGATGTTTCAAGTGTCCAAGTTGGGGAACATGAACTTGTACATTTGAGCATAATTATTGTATGTAGTTGATGGGATCATGTTTATGCAAGAAAACTATGTTCAAAATATACTAGACAAGCTTGGAATGTTGGATTGCCATCATGTAAAACCCCCCAAGGACAAAGGGTATCACTTACATGCAAATATGGAATTACATTTTTGTGATCATATTTACTACTAATGCATGGTTGATAGTTAGTTTTTCCTTACACACACTCAACCATACATATGTGGTAAACTTTGTGTTTCTAGGTATATGGCTACAACCCAAAATGCACATTTGCAAATTATAAAACAAATTTTGTGATACATTAAGGGGATGAGTAATTGGGGTTTTTTTATTCCCAAAGTTGATTGATACAACATTAACATGATATGTTGATGCAAATTGGGCTTGAGATTTGGACAAGAAAAAGTGACATGTGCACCACATGTTTATTGTTCAAGCTTATAGTAACACCAATTTTGACATGTTCCCAACCCCTTTTATAGACTCAAATATGAGTCTAAAGTGGAAACAATGGAAGAGTAAGGAGTTGGGGCACACTCCCTATTTGCATTGGGCACATCATTTGGAAAAAGAAAGGAAGTGAATACCCCTAAAATAGGTGATAGCAACAATGCTCAAGAAAGCCAATAAAGAGAAAAAGGAGAAAGAGGATATTGTTAAATCACAAGTTTGCCCATTTTGAAGTGAAAAGAAGGTATATTGAAAAAGTAATGTTACATCACTAAAAGGGTGACATAATACATGATAAGAGAGATTGTCCAAGTTAGAACAAAATTAATACGTCCAACAAGAACTTTCATTGCAATTTGGATCAATGAAAACTTTTGCATTACGAGAATGGATTGAATTTTTAAAGGTAGACATGTGACTTAGTTGGAAGACAAACATTGGCATGAAATAAAAGCCTTTGATAAACAAATGTGGGCCAAAGAGGAAAAAATGCAACCCTTTCAGTCCTAGTTGTTAACCATGGAGGTTGATTCTAGCAAAGATGAAATTAGAGATGAAGGCCTTGAAGGCCATACCCAAGAACATTATCAAAGGGGAGCAGGTGCTCTCACACTAATAAAGGCTAAGACAAGTGTAGCCAATGTTTGGTTTTCCATGTTTTTGGGTCAAAACTATACTAATGTTGCAAGTTTTTAATTATGTTTTGCATGATAATATTTTTAATATATTATGGGAACTTGTGAAACAATTTGGATTGAATTTAATGAGAATTAAGAACTCAAGCATTTGTAAAACACTCAAATAATTAATGATTTTTTTTCAATTTTTAAAGAATTTGAAATGTCTTCAAAATAACATAATCATGTACAATAATTCACACTTTTACATAATAATATAATATGCCATGAAACAAAAAATGAATATTTTTTATAGTTGTAAAAATTAAGGATTTTTAATCACCTTCTATAAGTGCCACTCAAGCACCCAAGCAAGTGACCATGACTTTTATCATGTTTGCACCCAAGGAAAACTTGAAGTTCATGAGGTCTCAAACAACTTGACTCTTATTTAATAATATCATTTACAAGAAATTTGCGACTACAAGGAGAAGAGCATCATCAATAGGGGTGGTTCAAAGGCCAATTATCTTTTGATTATCTACTTGCAATAATCAATTATCTCAAATGTTCACTTGGCTACATATGAGTGAATTGATTATTGAATCATCAATTATTCAAAACTCTATTGAAGAGTAGAGTTTTGAATCATCAATGATTCAAAGGCCATTTTTATGAACATTTTCTCACCCTTTGCATTGAAGAAGTTGAGGTCATGGCATACATGGCTATGGCTGAGATGGACAACAATTATCTTTGTCTATGCCATGACCATGTATCACCACGGCCATAATAATTGGCAGAATAATCATGAGATAAGTGACGAAACCAATTTGGGTGTGTTGAAAGCTTCCCCCTTGATGATCACATAATTGATAACATAATCATGCTTGAAATAATCGATTATTTCAGCAATGTAATTGACCTTTGAACCACGCCTAATCATGTCAGACCACAAGAGAAGAAGATGGTGGAATTTGCAGAAATCCAATACAAAGACTAGTACCAAGTAAGATTCTTGTCACATGCAAGTCTTCTCCAGTGATCATCAAGGTGGAAGCTTTAGCTCTCGGTAAGCACATCAAGGTACAGTAGTCTTGAGAGTATTGTGTGCACACGATTGGTAGTTCCACTCTTGGAAAGATGTCAAGGGAGAAGAAAGCGGATGAACGTTAGGACAGTACTCGGAGCATAACAGCAAATGCCAACACACTAGAGATGCTCCAAAAGAATCTGCACCTGACTAAGGTGGAAGATGGATTATGCCCAGCTGCAATATGAGAATAGGAGAAACACTGAACTGAAGCATCATCTTCAGACAATGGTCATGAGCATGTAAGTAGATCCAGCTTCTGGACCTTCTGTTTGTCTTGTCAAGTTTTTGCTTGTGAATGCAACTGCTATGAAAATTGTATGGAAATGATCAATCTTTGTGAGCTTTTTGAGGTTGCCTTCTGTTGTCTGATGATGGTCAGTCACCTACCATGATGAGTTTGAGCTTTGCTTGTATTGGTATCAAAGCTAGGTATATGAAATCCAGTTCTAACAATGTGCTAATATGTCTAGATGAAGATGCAAAGTGAAGCTCAAGAACCAACTTCTGAGAAAACTGTCATGGCTACAATGTTTTGAAGCTAGCTGCAGTACAAAATGGCCATATCATGGAGACTGAATCACAAAGGGAATGGGAGTTCCAAAACAGAAAGAGATTAGGAGAGCTTGTAGAAGAGGCAAATGCAGTTTCAAAAGCAGACATGCAGCATCTCAAGCTTCAAGATCAGCTTCTGTTGGAACAGAAAACAGATCCAATGCCTTGTTCAAATTGGACAATTGCATCTCTGGCTATGCTTGATCTTCAATTCTCAAAACTTCTACGCTCACTCGCACTGGAGGCTCATTGAAGATCAGGAAGAATTTGCATACCTTTCACACCCAGCACACATAGAAAGACAATCTGCACAACTCATGAAGTTCCCTTCAAAGCAAAATATGAACCTGTGCAGAACTTCGAACCTGTACAGAACTCTTCGTACACTCCATGATATTTATATTATAGAGCTAAAAGCGTGACCCAAATTACGGAACCTATTTTTATAGCAATCAATCAGCAAGCCAGATTTAACTGTATTGGAGCATGAGATGAGCATAGTCTCAGTGCTATGGATACCGATTGGTGTATGTTTGTAGCCTCTGGTCACCTAGGTAAGTGCTCTTTTTGCAGAAGTGGACATGGGTCCAACCACTGAGATGCTTTCCAACATGAGCATTGCAAAATACAACAGCTATTGTGTAAAAATGCATGCTGCCTGTGTGAAATTTCAGTGAAGGATCATTTGCTTAGATTGTTCAAGATCAGCTGTAAGACCTCACATTTTATGCTTTTGCCTTCCACTCATAAATATGTATCTTCTCTTTATGATGTCAAGAAAGAATCTGGAACATGATAGGGGTGTGGGGACAGGGGTGGAGTTGCACCTTCCCGCAGGCACTCAGATGTACAAATCAGTAACATCCAAAGGTGTGCCTCTGTACTCTTAATACACTGAGAATTTCTAGTTATCTGTGGACTGACGACCATATATAAAAATGAGATCTGACTACCCATCATCTGCATAGGCAATCGCACTCAAAAGAGAGCTACTAAAAGAATGTCTTTCTCTATACTTGCAGAGCTATGCCACTCAGCTATCTAAACCGTGTGATTTGAATAGAGATTTATGTTACTGGTTCTATGCTTTAGCTGGAAAAAGGGGGCTACACAAAACATGTGAAACCTGATAGTTGAATCTGGTGAAAATGCAGCAGACCTCAATAACCAGTAGTTGTGAATCGTTAATTCTTCTTGTCTGTGGTCTCATCCCCCAAAGGGACATACTCTTTTTTGCTGCGCTGGATCCTGGCCAGAAGACAGCACACCAAGAAGCTTAAGCAATAGAAACCGTAGAATTTCCAGTTTGTGATGAGTGGTTTCCTGGCCATAGCTCTATGGAACACAGTGAAATAATAGTGCAGGCCCACCAATGTTGCCACCAACCATTGGATTACAGCTGATGACTTGCCAAATAGGGTTCCTCTGGAGCACGTAAAGACAACGTCTGCTGTCTGGAGCAGCATGTAGATTATGTAGCCAAATGCTTGTAGCAACTGCAAGACTATGTAACTGGATGGTGAATTCCGGTAGAAGAAGGAAATAGGTTCAGCCCTGAGTCCCAAAGTGATGGTAAAAAGGATTGCAAAGTATGCAGCCAGATAGATGTTGATAAATAGGAGCACCTTCTGCAGTGTCAGGATAGCACGTATTCGCTCGCAAAGAAACAAGACGACAGCAACAGGGAGCAACAAAAGACAATAAGAGACCATGGTTGCAATGATTGGCGCATACTTTTCTCCGATCAAAGGTAAGAAGCTGCTAGCAAGATTCTTGTTGATCTGATCAAATGAGGTCTTTGACTGGCCAGAGAATTGCTGAATTTTTGGTAATAGATGGGTTGTCACAGCTCCAACAGTTTGCTGAATGTTTGCAGGAAGGTCCTGAACTTCTTGAAGCAGATCAATGTCGTTTAGGTCAAGGTCTACCTCCAGATCTTGTGAGTTATCTATGTTCATCCCCTCCTCAGATTCAGCTTCAGTTTCATCACTAACCTCCTTCTTTTGCTGTTCTGCATCTGCTGATTTTGCTGCCCCATTTTGCCCATTCACCTTGACAGATTTGTTCAGGACATCAGTCTGTTGCCCCTTTGAACCTGCAGCTAAATCCTTGGGTTGCTCTGCATCCTCTTCCACTACCACCTGAGCTTCAGATTTTGACAATTTCTTCTTGTCTGCTGCTGCCTTTTGAAGCTCAGTTTCAATCCCCATTTTCGTCTTCACAGGAATTGAATCGCTCTCCTCCTCTGCCTCAGCTTCAGACTTCATCATTTCCTTCTTCTCTGCTGCCTTCAGCTCAGTTTTGTTCCCCAATTTCTTCCTTGCAAAAATTGATTCCTCCTCTTCCTCCTCCACTGCTTCCTGAGCTTCAGACTTTGACATTTTCTTCTTGTCTGCTGCTGCTGCATTCAGCTCAGTACTGTTCTCAACTTTCTTCTTGTTGATAGGGATTGATTCCTCTTCATCCTCCTCAACTTCCTCCTCAGAGTCAGATTTGCTACTCAATTCCTTCTTGTCTGCAGTTGCTGCCTTCCCTATTATCTTCTTTGCAGGAATGGGTTCCTCCTCTTCCTCCTCCACTGCCTCCTCCTGAGCTTCAGATTTGGTGAATGCCTTCTTCTTTGCAGGAACTAATTCCTCCTCTCCCTCCTCAACTGCCTCTTCCTCAGCTGCAGATTTGGTAAATGCCTTCTTCTTTGCAGGAACCGATTCCTCCTCTCCCTCCTCAACTGCCTCCTCCTCAGCTGCAGATTTGGTGAATGCATTCTTCTTTACAGGAACCAATTCCTCCTCTCCCTCCTCAACTGCCTCCTCCTCAGCTGCAGATTTGGTGAATGCCTTCTTCTTTGCAGGAACCGATTCCTCCTCTCCCTCCTCAACTGCCTCCTCCTCAGCTGCAGATTTGGTGAATGCATTCTTCTTTACAGGAACCGATTCCTCCTCTCCCTCCTCAACTGCCTCCTCCTCAGCTGCAGATTTGGTGAATGCCTTCTTCTTTGCAGGAACCGATTCTTCCTCTCCCTCCTCACGTGCAGATTTGGTCAATTCCTTCTCCTCTAGATCATCAGTTTCCGTCCTGACTGTCTTCTTCTTTGCTGGAACCAGTTCCTCCTCTTCCTCTTCCTCCTCAACTGCCTTGCGAGCGTCAGTTTTTGATACAACTGTCTCCTCTGCTGCTGCTGCTGCTGCTTGCTGATCAGTATCATCACCCACTTTCCTCTTCACAGACACTGATTCCTCCTGGTCTTCTTCCTCCTGAGCTTCAGATTTGGAGAGTGTCTGATTGTTAGCTGCTATAGTGAGCTCAGTTTTGCTCCCCACTTTTCTCTTCACAGAAGAAGCCGATTCCTCCTCCTCTTCCTCCTCCTCCACTGCTTCCTCAGATCCAGCTTTTGACAGTCCCTTCTCCTCTGTACTTGCCATCAGCTCAGTTTCATTACCCACTTTCTTCTTCTTCACAAGAACTGATTCTTCCTCCTCGTTCTCCACTGTCCCCTCTGCTTCAGATCTTGATACTTCCTTCTTCTCCTCTGCTGGCTTCTGCATCAGCTCAAGCTCCTGTGTCTTCAACTCCTTCTCTGTTGCATTAGGGTTCAGCTCAAGGGTTGCATTCTCTTGTTGTATCTGCTCCTCCAGCACATAAGTCCTAGCTTCTGCCGTAACCCTTGGGACATTGTCCTCATTTGTGGCTAACTGTAGAAGGCCTCTACCACGTCCCAGGATCATAGTACTTCCCTCTGCTGCCATGTTTCCTTCTGCAAGAGGTCCATACCTACGAGGCGTACTCAATGCAGCAGCAGCCGCAGCAAAAGAAGGTCCTACTACACCAGCAGCGCACAGCTGAACAACAACAACAAGGAGGAAAATGCTACAGCCACAGAGTCTTGGGGACCCCATCAGGAGCAGCGCCCTGCAATCTCACCTACCTGGAGCAAAGCTGAAAGGAGACAAAAACAAAAACACAGGGACCAAAAAGAAATGCACAAAGAAGAAATCCTTGAGCGCGCGCCAGCCCAGCCAGCCAGCCAACCGAGTGATCTATCAAGACATCACAACTAAGCTCAAGTTTTCCCACTTACAAAACTCAAGCTCTTCCCGCAGCATTATCGACATGGCCTCCTCCAGCACTTATTCTCGTACGAGTCCAGAGAATGGAAGAGAGATCCAACCAGATATGAATCTAGGTCTCTATCTGTGTGGGTGTGTGTGTGTGTGCGCGTCTGTCTGTCTGTCAGTCTCTCGATCTATCAAGCGATCAATAGATCTGTCCTATGTATCTACAAGACAGAAAGAAGCACCAGAGACAAAGCTTCGAGTACAAGCAACAGACAAAGCTCTCAGTGCTGGTGCTGGCGATGGTATTCCTCGGAGCTTGAGAAAATGCAGTTACAAACAAGTGTTTCCGTGCTTCTGCTGCAACTGCAAAGCTCAAGTAGCTTCTTTGCAACAAGCTTCGCATTTTGCTTGTTTGTTTGTTTGTTTTCTTTCTGCTCCCTAGCACCACGCTGCTACCAGTTTTTTTCTTTTTCTTTTTTTGTTTTTTTAATTGGTGAAATTTTCGTCAATAGGTGAAAATTAAATAATTGAAATTTTCGACATGAAGTGAAACTCAGTAATGTTTTTTTTTTTTTTTTT
>Ga0116231_10004869_pt1 | contig 26913 bp, 18 predicted proteins | sample S1TSphgellanicum_2_FD_89695 | JGI IMG/M metagenome (GOLD analysis project Ga0116231, IMG submission 89695) | Host-associated microbial communities from peat moss isolated from Minnesota, USA - S1T2_Fd - Sphagnum magellanicum MG | ecosystem: Host-associated > Plants > Peat moss > Unclassified... | reverse complement strand
GTAGGAAAGAAAAGAGAAAGGAAAGGAGGAGGGGAGAAAAAATAAAGAGAAAAGAGGGAAAGAGGAGGGAAGAGAAAGAGAGAGAGAGAGAGAGAGAGAGAGAGAGAGAGAGAGAGATTCTCTTTTTTAGACTGTTATTTCTTCATCGAGCAAAGGCTAGGGTTTCATTGGAATCACACTCGGAGGAGAACAGAGAGAGAGAGAGAGATTCTCATTTGGAGACTGTTATTCTTTCATTCTGCAGAGGGTAGGGTTTCATTGGAATAACACACAGAGGAAAACAGAGATAGAGAGAGATTCTCTTTTGGAGACTCTGTTAATCCTTCATCGTTCAAAGGCTAGGGTTTCATTGGAATCACTCTCAAAAGAAAAAAGCTCAAGCCCTTTGTTTTTTGTATCAAAACAGATTCACCCATTGTATCTGTCTGTCTGTCTGTCTGTCATTCATTGCACATCCCTTCTCTTTCCTCCACTGAGAGAAAAAAGTTTTTGACAAAATTTTCATCAATCTAGGGTAATGGAGTTTCTGCATTTGTCTCGTCAAGCTTGCTGCCAGCCTAGCAAGCCCTATTTCCAGGCACCCTAACCCTCGGGATGCTGTTTACTCTATCTCCACTTTGTTTGACTTCAGCCCTAGCCCTTCAATCTTCATGACATAATGAGGTACACATTTGCAATCGTGCACAAGCTGGCACTTTTGAAGCTTCCTGTATTGTGGTTTTAGGAGGTAAAATCCAAAAGATATCTCTGGGGCCATCTCCAGGCCTCCCCTTTTGCATGCATATGTTTGCTAGGGCTTTAGGAGGGCATTCCTTGCACACTTAGGGTAAACTAGGTTGGTGAGGTTCTGAAGCCTAGAGTCAGTGTAGAAACCTGTGTTTGTGAGGAGGTACAAAATGGCTGGAGTTCTCCATGGAAATTGGTAGTGTATTATGTTCCACTTTTAAGATGTGCTGATTCTCCAAAACCGACAGAGGCTACCATTTTTTATGGAGTTTGTTTTCTGAGTCCTTGCATTTCTGTAATACCCAGTTTTGTGTGTTGAATGAATGTATACAGGGCTGCCTCAAAGGTATCAAGATACTGTGCGGGCCATACAACCAGGGCTACCTCTTTTTCTTTACAATTATTCAACTCGGTGTTTGCATGGTGTATTTGAGGTTCCCTTCTCTGTTGCCACCACTCTCCTTCCACTTCCCTCTTTGAGCCTTGCTTTCTTGGAATATATGGTTTGGTGGAATGTATGTGCAAATGTATAAGAAGAGTCTACAGACGGCAAGAAAAAAAAAGCTCACAGCAGATCTGAACTGTTTTCCTCGAAGTTTGTGAGGAGTTGGTTATTAAGATTTTGTGTCTTATGGTGCGTCCCGTTTGTAGGCATCAAGTGACGGGGGCTTGAACTTAGAGCCAGGTGCTTGGGAAAACAAAGACACTCGCAAAAATGGTCGGCAACAATCATCTCGGTTTCCTGCACAGGTTGTTGACTTACTTTTTCCATCATTTGCATGGTCATGATGAACTTGTGAATGTGGGAATGTTCAAGCATGATCGGTTATGCATTGCCTGAATTCACGAATTTTCAGGGATCCCCTCTAAAAGATTGTTGCAAACTAGTGAGATAGCAACATGGACCTGATGAGCAAAGGGTTTTTCTCTCTCTCTGAGTTTTCTTCAATGTTACAGGTCAGAGTGCGGTGGCGAGAACAGAGACCTCCTCTGGAAGAGGAGACATTCCGCCCATTGCTGTATCACTATGATGGGCCAAAGTTCCGACTTGAGCTTTCCAAGGCTGAGGTAAGCATCATATCAGATGGGTTCTTTATGAACTACTGAATGTCTGATGGCAGTCCAAAAGAAAAGAATTCTGATCTAAGTTGCAAAGTATATGACTTCTTGGTTCTTGGTGGATGAAGCAATTGTAGAAGTGTGTTTCTTGGTTAAACTTCTCCTGCGCTGCTGTTTAATACAAATAATGTCTGGTGCAGGCAGATGATTTGTTGAAGCTGTTTGGAACAACATCCCATCACCACCAGGAGATGGTGGAAGCTGAAGAAGATTTTGGAGGGGAATGGGAGAAGGTGAAATCCAAGAGTAAATTGACTCGGATAAACCGTCCCCCTCCTTCCAAGAGATCCACTTCCCCAAATTCACCAGCAGCAGGGCGAAAGCGGTGGGGCCCACTAGCCAATGGCTCCGCCACCACCAGCAGCACTGCTGGAGCAGCTCACTCTAGTCACAACACTCCTGTAAATGGTGATGCTTTCATTCATGGCAGGGAGTCCAGGGCAGATATTGCCCAAAGGTGGAGATCAGATTCGGACTCTTGGAGTGGTTCTTCGAGTGCAGGTATATCTTCTTCTAGTTGGGTTTCACAGGATGATGATAATAGTAAGCCTAAGAAGGGGAGCAGCAGAGAGGACGGAGGGTCACTTGCTCACACAAGTACGACTGGCGAGTTTTGTGAGTCCCATGACGAGACGATTTTGAAAGGTGAAGAAGAAGAGCAGGCAAATGGGTGCCTTGAGGATGGCAGTGAAAGGGACTCCAGAGCTGATTCTGAAGAGCTGTGCGTGGAGTTGAATGCTGTGAGAAGTAACAAAGGTTGGGATCCCCAATTGGATCCGCAAGCACCTGTGCGTGGAGAATTTATATCGTACAGTGCAGCCTTGAAAGCTGGCACAAATGTTTCTGGCACAGAGAGTTGTAATATTGATGGCCTTAGTCCTAATGCAGGTTCTGAAGGTGGAGATGGTGGGCAGATTGCCAGCACCATTGTAAGTGCAGCAGGGAGCAATAGAGCTTCTTCTTCCAGTACAGGTGGTGCCCTGACACCATCCACTCCTGGAGATGTTAGGATAGGTGTGTCAAAACAAGCAATAGAGCCTAGGGCAAGAAGCAAAGGCTTGAATGTGGATGGAGGGTATTCACAACCAATTTTGGATGGTGTGAATCTAGGTGTGCAAGGAAGGCAAGAACAGAAAGAGGATGTAGTGATTGGGGAGGGAGAGGTGAAGAGAGGAGATAAGGTGCCAGCAGCATGGAGCAACAGCAAGTCAACTTTGGCTGCCAGGTTAGCAGGTGCAGAAACTGAGTCTGCTCCATCAGGAAGGTTACATGGAATCTGCAAATCTGTTGTGAATGTGGGTTCTGTGGACTCCAATATAGGGAGGAAAAAAATAGATGAGGATGGGTCCAGGAATAGGTTGCAGGAGAGTGAGAGAAGAGTAGATAGATGTGGTGGCAGCAGCCCTCAAGCAAGGCAGGTGATTGTAGGTGCTAGAGATAACACAAGCAAGCCACTGGATACTGCTTCCAGGACAGTTGCCTGGCAAGGAAATGATGCAGCTGTCCTTCGCCGATTGCATGAACCTCTGTTGGCAGTGAGTGATAATAGCTTAATGAATGGTAGTTCTTCTGGGCACCCATCATCTCCTCACCTTGATGCTGTCAAGACTAAGCCAGTTGTTGTGGCTACAGCTGCCCCTCTGCAGCTGCGGGCCCCGCTGGCAGTGGCAGCAGATAGTAAGCAAAATGCTCAGACTACAATGTCTGATGAGCTGATGCAGAGTGCTTGGCCTGTGGATGTCTTGGCTGAAGTTCCTCAACTGTCTGCAGTGTTACCCTCCCCGAAAGGACTGCATTCAAGAAAAGGTGCACAAACACCACCGTTCCAGCCCAGTTGTCCTGTCCATGAGCTGTGGAGGGGCCAGCAGAATGACCAGTTAAAACAAGAGGAACAGGCAGAAGAGAAGGTGCATGTTCAGAACATGCAATCACATCAGTACCGACAGCTTGGTCAGAATTTGATGCCTCTTCGAATACCGACACCTACTCCATCTTCTTTGCAGCAGCAACAACATCATCGTCACCCACCTGTCTCACCTGCCCCTTCCAACACTTACTACCGTGACCGTGCACAGGCACGCATGCGCACAGGTGCAAGTTCTGTTGATGCAGGCCCTCATTTAGTAGCCTATCGACCTATCAGCCGAGTTCCACCAGATGGAGGCACAGGATTCCAGAATGGGTACATACAAGGAGGTTGGGGATTCCCTTCCCCAGTGCCATTGTTGACACCAATGTCCCCGATTGGGGATGATGGGTTCTTTGCACTTCCACCACCTCAGTTATTGGGTAATGTGGACATACTGCACATGGAGATTGCAGAGTTTGCTGCAATTGCAAGGCCATCACCTGATGCCAGGATTCGTGCAGAAGCTGCAGTTGATTGTGTCCGTGAGGCTGTGAAACAACTTTGGCCTGGCGCAGACGTTGAGGTGAGAGCACCAGAACTGTTCCACTCATTCCCAGGCAATTGGTTTCTCCATAGCATCCTGGTTCTAACTCCTGTTATATGAAGTTCCTCCTTTCATGCCTTATTAGCTTTGCTTTTGTGGTGCACCTGATTTAGCAAAAATGTGGGTTCAAACTACCAGATGTACAATTTCAAACTCTGTGGTCACAGTTTCTATTGAAATCCTGAATCTTATAAGTGTACTGATCTTTGTGATATTTGTCAGGTATTTGGCTCTTTTGCGACTGGTTTATGCCTACCCCACAGTGATGTGGATGTGGTGGTAGTGGATTCACCTCCTCTTCCTGATACACCTGAAACTGCTGCACTGTCGGGTGCACGAGCTCTTGCTCCGTTGATTCGAGTCTTGGGTACAGCTTTAAGAGGGTATGGATGGTGTGAAAGTCTCAACACAATTGATTCAGCATCTATGCCAGTGATTAAGCTCCACTGCAGGCCCTCCATCACATCTGTGGAGGGCTGCCAACCCACTTCTCCAACCACTTCTGTTGCCATTGACATAACAATCGGAGGGAGAAAGACAGGGAGCCCTGGAGGAAGAAATCAGGAGGCAGCAGAGAGACCTGGCAGTAGTGGTGGTGGAGAAAGTCTGCAAATAAATGCAAAGTTTGAAGCAGCAACAAAGTCTCACAATGGTGCAGCAGCAAGGGAGTATGTGATTGAAAGGCTTCGGCAATTCCCTGCATTAGCACCCCTGGTATAGCTGTGCCCAATCAAATTTGCTCATGCATTCATTGCTGCTATTTCTCTTTCATTCAGTATGCTGTTGCATGATGGACAATCATCATTTCTAGTTCTGATGGCAGGTGCTTCTACTGAAGTCGTATCTACACCACAGAGGTCTGAATGATGTCTACACTGGAGGTCTTGGATCATTTTCACTGACACTCATGCTAGTGTTCTATTTGGAGGTAAATTTTTTTTTCTGATACCAGGTTTGTTGAAATGTTTCTGTGTAGTTGTTTGTTCATTTGTTTCTTTTTGGCAGCAGTTAGATTACATGTTCCTCCACTGTCTGTAAGGCCACAACTTGTCTGTCATGAATCTTACCATTTCATGCCTGTGGCAGCGAGCACCTGTTTCCTGTGGCATCTCCCAAGGTTCATTGAGACCCCAAGAAGCTCCTCCTCCTCCCTCAGAGTCGGCTCTGGCTTCTTCATCTGTGAGCTTGTTGCCTCTGAGCAAACCACCTGTTGATTGTTCACTGGCATCTGTATCATCAGGCACAGATTCCTTAGACTCTTTTGATGAAGGTGCTTCCTACTCCTCGGGATCAACTGACACAACAACCTTGGCATCAACTAGAACCTCTGCTTCTTCTTCTTCTTCTTCAAGTTGCTGTTCTGAAACATCTTTATCACATGGTGGGTATTTTCATACCGAATTGTGGCATTTTGGTGTTTGAAAGTCTTTTGCATGTAATGCTTGAAGGGGTGCTAAAATGCTTTGATTTTCTTTTTACGGGTTTAGGGCAAGAGCTTCAAGGTGTGGCCATATAGCCAACTGAACCCCACAGCCCCCCCTGATTTTGAACATTGGGTCTGAATCTTTTCAGCTACAGTTCCATGGAGTGACACCATCACCTGATGGGTTTCAACGTGGAATTTGATTTCAAGCTTTTTGGCTTGCTTCATGTAGGAAATGATGATGATGTGCAAAGTGGGTGGGTCTCACTTGGGAGGATTCTCTTTTTCTCCTGTAGTAGTGAGCCTGGATTCTTGAGATGAAAGAAACCTTGCAGTTTCTTGTGATGTGAGAAAAAGGGTTTCTCTAACCTAGCATTGAAGGACGCCCACTACCCTTCTTTTTGGATTCTTTTCTCTGCCTATGTTTCATTGCTGCAGCGTATGTTAAAATCAGTCTCTATGAATCTGATATGAGCAATTGATGGTTGGACTGTCTGCAGGAGGGACACCAATTACAATAAATTTGTCGACACCTGTTCTTTCAAGCAGTGGTGAGCCTGCCATCCGAAGGGCAGGAGGCATTGTGGAGGAGCTGCTCATATCTATGCAATCAGTGCCACCTCCCAATCTGGGGCTGTTGTTAATTGGCTTTCTGCAAAGTTTTGGGAGAGAGATTGACTTTTCACATGTCCGCCTTGTCTTGAAGGTACTACACATTGCAGTCCATTGTGCTAGTGTAGAGATAGGAGGATGTATCTTCTCATGTATCTGAAGACTTTCTGTCAGCTTCTTATGTGCCTTTTGTTTGGGAGGATTACAGGGAAGAAATGGGACCAGTGGGGTTTTAGGGTTTAAGGTTTACTACACATACAGTCGATTGTGCTAGTGTAGAGATGGGAGGATCTAACTTCTTGTGTGTCTGAAGACTTTCTGTCAGCTTCTTATGTGCCTTTTTGTTTGGATGGATTGCAGGGAAGAAATGGGACCGGCGGGGGTTTGTTTTGGGCTGACAAGGTTTCACGACCAATGGCACTCTGTATTGATGACCCTCTTCGTCCTGGTGCCAACATTGGCGCTGGCTCATTTAACATGTTTCATGTCCAAGTAAGACAACAATAAAAACACCCCCTCTGTTTCATTCTATTGCAGCATGTGGGTTAAAATCTGGCTGTTGGTAGACACTTTTCAGCTCTCAAGGTTTGAATAGAAAATCAGATTTGCTTTGGGGATTTATCTTCTTGTATGTCTATTTCCAGAGCTAGTAATCACAGGTGAAGCTACTTCATGCATAACAAGGGGTGCAATTGAATCGCTCTTTCTGAGCATTGAAGAGTGCAATCTGGTCGAGTGCAGTTCTTTCATGGCATGTTGTGCGCCAGGTGGTGTGTGAGATTCTAACTTGTAGTTTGCTTCCCATATTCTATACTCAGGTGGCAATGCAAGACATGCTTCAAATGTTGACAAGGTCTTTGGGAGTGACAAGCTCTGAGAGGGTTGATAATACGGACCCCAGCTGCAGGCAACCCTTACGGTTATTGGATCAACTGTTTGTAATGGACAACTTGTCAGCTGCGACTCAGTAGTGCAATAATGCATGTAGATACAATTTGTCTGTTGATCAGGTTTTTGGAATGGACCACTCAAGGACCCTTCACAACCCCAGTTAGTGGCTGTTCAAATTCAAGTAGTCAAGCTTCTGGAGGGGGGAGCAGCAAAACATGGGTTTGCAGTTTTTTGTCACTGTTGGGCAATATCCAACTTTGTGACAACTGTGAATGGGTTCAATTTTTTTGCAGATTGTTTTTTTGTCGCTACAGTAAGAGAGTGTTTTCTTAGACAGTTTATCTGGGATGCATAGATACTTGACAAATGTTAACCAGCATGAAGTCAGAGATTTGGAGGATAATCCCATGGCAGACAGATGAGGCAGTGAAGATTTTTTTAAAAAGATGGAAATATGGCCCACCACCAGATTGAAGAAATAAAGTATTGCAGACAGCAGGCAGTGGAGCTCCACTTATGCAGGAGCAGTGATCCACTGCTTTGAAGTAGTCACTCACTTCATGGTTGTTCTTGTGGGGTTGTAGAATCTGCAATGTTGTTTGCTTTGATGCTCACTTTGTGTGCTGTCCATTTTGCTCTTTTTGTGTCCTCCATCTCTGAGCTTTGCAAGCACTGTCTCACCTCTTGTGGTGGCAGTTTCTGGTTTTCTCAGGCTTCTGTTTCTCTATTATGTGAATTGGTCCTTGATTTTTAGCATGAAAATTGTGTGTTTTTTCCTCAATTTCTGAGTATGCTCCTCAGCAAATATGCGTTTTACCTCCTCCTCTGTGTGTTTTTGTTCCAAGCAAAAGCAGCAGGATGAGCTTAAGCAACCAAAACAGCTTCTGTTTTGTGGCAGAACTTCCCACCGGTGCAAGCACAAGGAGCAACAGCAACTGGAGGAAGGAGAAAGAAAACTTGATTTGTGGTGCCATGATTTCAGGACCTGACTTTAGGTCTGGTCTAGGTTTGAAATGGGATACCAGGGACTTGTTTCAGGTCTGGGATAGGGTTCTTGATTTGGTTTTAGGCCCTCTCTTCAGGCATTAGGTTTTGTAATCAATATCTGCACCTCATTTTATGTCTGGGATAGGTTTGTAGTCTAGTTACATGATGTCCATTTAGGTCTTGGGCTGGAAAGGTTTGTGTTTCCAACTAAAGAGGTTACTTTTAGGTCTGATCTTTAGGCTCATGGTTTAGTACAGGACCTTGTTTTGGGTCTGGGTGGTTTTGAGGAGAGTTTGAGGAGAGAAGATGTTGATCCCTTTAGGAAGCACCTGGTTGAGGTCCTGAGCTAGAGGCCAGTCTTGCCCTTCACCCTTTGCTATTCATCTTTTTGCAAGGTTGTATTGTCAAGAGTTGTCCTTTGTTCGCAGTGTGGCCTATCTGTTGGCAAGGGCCTTGCCTACCAAGGCAAGGATATTGTGTTTAGATTCATTATAGAGTATAGTAGCTTAAGGAATTTTGGCCCCTAGGTAACAGCTCTATTTTTATACAAGGACTTTTGAAAGATGATATCTTGGCTTGTGTTGATAGCTTATATATAGAGCTATAATATCTTGAAGGATTTTTGGTTTCTTTCAGAGGATTTTTTGAAGATTATATTTTTGCATGGTGAAATATTTTGAGTTTCCATAATTCTTCTTTTGTGTTAAAGTACTTTAAAATGTAAATGGCAAGGCGACAGTGTGACACACCCCTTGTTTCACATGCTTATCCCAATTACTTCATCTTCTTGATTGGTTGTAACTCAGTTGATTCAAACCAATTCTTGTTTAAGATCCTTCTTTGATTATCTTGCCTAACTTGGTGAAGTCTAGGTTTAACCACATTAGGACGATATAAATGTCCAATTGGAGTAACTCTTAAGTGTTCTTCACAATTTTAATGCAACCAAAGTAGGGGACATCCATAATAAAATGAGTGGCAATTATCCTTAGGAAGATTTAGCCAAATATTAGGTATAATATAGATATGAAGGACAAATCTTTAGGATCCTTCTAATTTATGGCTATTTACTGAAACCAACTATAGAAACTTGGATTTTTTTTCCCTTATGGATTGAAACTCTTTTAAATAACTTCGTTTTGGAATTATTGATTTAAACTTTTTCCTTCACCAAAATTTTCCAGTGAAAATAAGGTTGAATTCATGCCTATTGTTTATGGGTTCATTGATTCTAGATTCCTTAGTACATTATCAAAAGCGGCTTTGCCCACACCCCCTATTTGGGCCTCTATAAGTATTTACTAAATTTTATATTCATTATTTAGGTTAATCGTTTCCCCGTCCCCACCCATAATCATGAAAGGGTGGACAAAACAAAGTGAGAGACTATGTAAAGTAAATGTCACCACTTGGGCCAACAAGTTTTGGCAACATACTTGTGCACTATTTATAAAAATCTGATTATTATTCTCGAATTTCTTTTGAATTTTGCCAGTTGAAAATCTCAACAATCACTTCATTTTAGCATTTATAATTTATAATTTCAATTTTTGGCAAAAGTAGAGAACAAGTAAGGGGATGGTTTGAGGTTGGAATGGTCAGAAATGGGTTCAGCCTTCCACAAGAGCTGTTCCCAGAAGTTGCAAGATGACGGGAATGTTTGAGCTCCCTCATTTTGCACTAATTTTGCTTCTATCAACAAAATCAAGCTTCAAATTACTTGGGTGTTGCTGAAGAGTATTACAGTAGCAGTACAAAAAGTATTTACAACCAGCTTCACTGGTGCTCAGTATGTGGCACTGCAAATTAAAATTGGATGAAGAAGAGTCAAATGCCGGTTTGGGTAAAGCAAAATGGTTTTGGTCCAACATTTTTGTACAGTTTGCTGAGGCTGCTAAAAGGCATAGATGATAGCAGAGCCTAACACCTGGCATAAAAGAAAGTGATAAATAATTCTGACCAGCATGAGGATCCGTGGTCAGGGCATAAGCCTAACACCTGCCAGAGAAGAATGTAATAAATATGATCTGACTACTGATTCCTGTTGTCTGATTGGCCAATCAGAATGATTAGTCAAGGTGGTTTGCTATTAGTAATCTCCCACCTATTTGCAGTCCTAGGTTTAGTTTGATGGGCGAGTTGGAAAAAAAAGTAAGTAACTAAACTTGGATGTGAGAAATGTTTGTGCAAGGGTTCACATACTGAGCATTGCTGGAGATGCTTTAACGAATGCGGCAGCTTTGCTTATTACCCCAACATTTCCAGTTGGCCCCACCCAGTGGGAGGAGAGACAGCTAGCCTAGTTAGGGTACTAGTACCAACCAGTGTTGTCCAGTACTTGAGTTTGATAGGGATCTTGGGTTTTGGCAAAACTCTGAACCTCTGGTCTGCATAACCTTGAGAACCTGACCTAAAACCTGCAGCTGATACCCTAAACCTGCCAACACTGGTACTTCAAGTCAGCCAGGAGGGAATCCTGGAAGAAATTCAGACTCATCTGTGGCATATACCTACACTATCACCTCATCACTCTATTGTGTGTGTGTGTGTGTGTGTTTTTTTTTTTTGGGGGTCAATTTACTTATGTAGCCAAAGTGGCGATGGTCTGCAAGAGTCAGATTTGGCTACAAGTTAAATATGAAAGGAAAATTTCACAAACATCTTTCTATGTTATTGGCTACCTACTTGAACCATATATTAAAGTCTGGTGATTTTTCTTAAATTTTGATCAAATTCTGACTATTGATAACCTTGAAAAACACTTGATTTTAGAACTTAGCTTTTTGGCTATGTACTACATATAGCCAGCCAAGAAAAGGCTGTAACTACTAATGAGTAGCTCAGCTTCTCTCTGTCTCTCTCTCAGAGTGGTATCTTCTCTCTCTTTGTCTCTTTGTTTCTCTTTTGTGTGTGTGTCTTTGTGTGTCTCTATCATTGTTTCTGGAGAGAATTATATTTAATAATTGCACAGCTTAGCTATACAATTTGGATTTCCTCATACATGACTTTAAAAAAAAATTGTATATATAATTTTAAGAAGATCTAAAAGGAGTTTGTTGTCTTATTGATGTTTAAATTTTATTTATTTATTTTTCCTTCCATTATATGAATAATTTGTGGGGGTCATCTTTTGCTTTACAGAGAAGAAAGAATTTTGCACGCTCAGACAGAAGATGAAGCCAGAGAAGAATCCTGCAAAACTATCTTTCTTGGTTATGCTCCAAAGCTGAACCCTAAAACCCTGCAGAAAGGAAGAGGATATGAAATAGCTAAGGTAGACTGGCCAGTGACCAAACACTTAAGCTCTCTGCCAGGGGAGGGCTCCGTTGTTTCTGGTGTCCAACCCCTCCTCTTGGTGCATCTGACAAACTAACAATCGTCAAAACTGGATTTGAAATGAGAAAGTTAGGCCTCTCAAAGTAAAGAGGTCAAGAACTTCAAAAAAACAAACCACTGAACACTACAAAGGCTGGTTCCCAAACACCCAAAACATTCCTTGTATGTTGCTATGTTGCTATTAGAGTTCCAAGATGATTTGTAAAACTTCAGGTGGCATTTCTGTAGCACTTTAAATCATTTAAACTGAACAAGAATGAAGAAAGTTACAAGGTTTGAAAATAGGAGGAGTCCAAAGAAAAGGAAAAAAAAAAAAGTGAGTTTTGTAAGTTGGAAAGCTTTTTTTTTTTTTCTTATTATTTTTTCATTATTCCTTGTCATTTGCACTTCCAAGATGATTTCTAGAGCTTGAGGTAGTGCTTCCATTACATTTTAAATCACTCAAAATGAAGCACATATGATAAGATATAAATAAATGTTCCGTCATCATAGGCAGGCAATTGGTGCTGGGCCAGTCTACGCTAGCACCTTGCATGATTGCAATACAAGCTGCCTGACCGGTGGCCCTCACAGTTCTTTGCTGAGAACCGGTGGTTCTTTGAGGGGTTTTGAAATACCCAGAAAATGGTTTTTTAAAATTCCTGGAACTGGCTGATTCTATGATTTGGATTCTTTAGAAATACCCAGGACCAGCCGGTTCTCTAATTCCGATGTTTTTTCAAGCACCTGAAACTGGCAGTTCTTTGAAAATTTAAAGAACTGCCCAACACTGGTCTCTTCTTCCAGTGTTGGGCAGTTCCAGTTTCAGTTCCTAGTTTGTTTTCCTGGGCTGCCTGCCGGTTCAAAATTTTGATTTTTTTCTTCCCGAACTGGAATGGGAACAGGGAACCGACTTAAAACCACAACTGAAACCAGAACTGGCAAATGCCCTTCGGTTAGAACTGAACCTGGAACTGAAACTGGCCACAAATCCTGGTTTATACAGGTTCCGACTCCTGAAAGAAATTAGTTTTAAACTTTTTTTTTGGAATGGGTTTAGGTAGGTAGTTGATGTAGGTGATCACATTTTATTGGTGGTACAATGCCCCCCCCCCCCCAACAAAAAGAAAAAAGTTTTGGGCTATGCATTGGGTAACCGGATCAGGTCTGGAACCAGACCTGCATGAGAACGGTTTTTCAAAAACCCAAAACCGGTGGTGTTGAAATGTGAACAACTGGGTCCAAAACTGGACCAGAGGTTCCATCAATTAAAAAAAAATCCTTGAACGAAAACTGGAGGTTCTTTCAAATAAAAATAAAAATAAAAATTGGATCGGGTAACAGTGATTCTCTTGAAAATTGAGAACCGGCCAAAACTGGTTTTAAGGTTTAGCCAGACCAGAGCCAACAATTGCCCATATATGTGGTATATGAATATACATCTCCCTAACCATGGAATGGAACATACAGTAACCATGGTTCGCTGAATTTCCAAGGACTTGGCAACAACAACCAGAATCCAGATGTAAGAAATTGAGTCATTTATGTGCATTCAGGAATAGGCTATCTAAAAGATTGAGATGACACAAGGAACATGGGAACTAACTTAGATAGATGCCAGTCCCTCCCAAAGCACAATAATGTGATTTATAGCCCTTGTTGTGAGTACAAGATAAACACTAGTCCGTTGTCAAAAAACAAAGTCATACAACAAATGCATAATTTTCCACTCATAAGAGCACAAATGCAAAGGCAAAAAAAAGAGTCATACAATAAATGCATAATTTTTCACTCATAAGAGCACGAATGCGACGGCGAAAAAAGAGTTGTACAACAAATTCATAATTTTTCTTTCATAAGAGCATGAATGCAAAGGCAAAAAAACAGAGTCATACAACAAATGCATATTTTTTCACTCATAAGAGCACGAATGCAAAGGCAAAAAAGAGAGTCATACAACAAATTCATAAATTTTCACTCATAAGAGCACGAATGGAAAGAAAAGCTGATCAGCATAGCAAAAAGCCTTATAAGCTTCAACTAGTGACAAAACCTATAAGGTTGGGTCCCCCAACTTAAAAGAGTTATTCTTGTGTGTTTTGGGTGGATGACAAAAACCCATATTTTCCTTCTTTGTTTCGGGTTGGAACTTGGGGAATGGGTTGGTGTGATTTGAAGGCAAACAGAACAAGCTCCAATAAACATGCAAGTAGTAGCTGCATTTCTCACAAATCGAGGGTCAAACTTGCATTATCACCACATAAGTCCGTGTTTGTGTGTGTGAGACCAAATAATGGTGGGTGGGGATGATGGGATGTTGTGGGCTCTTTTGTTGGAGAAGAAAACAAATTAACTAGTTTCCAATAGAACTTTAATATTATGGTCATCAAAACTCTGTTTGATTCCACTACACTTGTGGTCATCAAGACTCTGTTTCAGTGAGACTTGTTAGATAGAAGAAACAACTCAAAAGTCACAACTAATTCACTAATGTTGTTGAAAGATCATGGCATTTTCAAATAAGGTGCCTTGTCAAAAATATATAAAGAAGACACAATCTACAATTGGCTTGCAAAAATTGGAAACATTGGGTGGTGGGTCCTAAAATCATGGAGAGAGAGAGAGAGAGAGAGAGAGAGAGAGAAAGAGAGGACTAAAAGCAAAAGAAGGAAGTGGATAGGAGTTCCAAGGTCTCCTCCAGGTATGTGCACAAGCTACCACCCTCCCTCAACTTGCCAATTATTGATCCCAAAACTAGTGATAGAATTCAGTATTTTTTTCTCATACAATTTGTCGTTTTTGTGACCAAAAAAACTAGGAATTAATTAATTTTTTTCCTTCTAGTGTAACTTCAACTACTTTTGATAGTTTTTGGGGGAAAATTTCATCAAATTCTTGATATAAAAAAAATTCAAAAAAAAGGAACCCATGTATGGAAACTTGATGCAAAATCATAACTGAAATGGAGATGTATCATACAAAATGCTGAGTCCTCCACTGGAAGCCAAGCCTGAGCCAAATTCCATCACACCCTGTGATACATGGTCTACATTATGGTGACCAGGATTTCTTTCTCCCCTCTAATGGATTGATAAAGCTGATAGCTCTACAACATATCTTGGTGAAAGGGGGGCTCAAGCATTGTTTGCACATAGACAACTGGTTATATCATCAAACTCTCTCAGATGCTGATCATCTATCTGTCATCATATGGGTCTGCTGCACAAGGCAACGGTGTTGTGACATCTTCAGAGCAGAGACTAGATTGAGTCTGAAACTACAGTTACAGTTTGTTGTTGTATGGTTGTATGATTGACATGGTTTGTGACATTTTCGGTGTGCTAGATAGTTAACTAAAAACAAACATGTCTCATAGTTGTAGTCGACCTTGTACTAGGTGGAAGGACTTAGAGCATGTCCACACACACCCTGTGATACGTCTTTTTCTGCTTGTCACTTTGCATTTCAAGCGTCTCACCAAGTTTTTCTCACGTTGATATTTTTAGCTCTTAGTTACGTGTGCATCTCATGGCACACTTGGTTAGTCCCAAAGTCTCGACCGCTTAGGACAGACTCATACTCTCTACTTAGATTTGTTAGACTTTGTTATTGAGATTAAGTTCTAGTCTAACTCAGAGTCGGCCCAATTGGCCTTAAAGTTGAGCCAACCCCAACCAAGTCGACTCGAGGGCCTCGCAGAACGAACTCTACGAGTTGGTCCAATGAGGACTTCAACTGGGACAACTCGAGTTGTCTCGGGGCCAACCCTCTTGTGACGACATCGAAACTTTAAAGGGATAACTTCTTATTGTCCCAAATGTTTTAATGGGCCAACCCCTTTCGGTCGGCAAAGGGGTTGGCCTCCGATAACATTCAATCATCTGTTGAGAGTTCTAAGAGAATAGTGCTCTGCACTATAATCCCCAGGACAATCCCCAGTCATCCTTTTAGCCTGCAAGAGCCCAAGCTCTCACCTTAGCCCATTCAGACCCCTACGTCCGAATGTCTCCCAACTCTTAGAAAAGTCAATGCTTGTGGAGTCATTTCTGACCTAACTCTCATATTGCCTTAGTGCCCCCACTAAGGTCGTCTCAATATGAGGCCCACTCCCACTTAAGACATTTCTTCCACTAAGGTCGTCTCGATATGAGGCCCACTCCCACTTAAGACATTTCTTAAGTGGAAGGGCATGTCAAGGTGTTTGTGGGGGCTGTTACCGATGTCTCGATCACATCCAAAATAATGTGCAAGTAATTTTTTCATCCGCACCTATAGACATGACATGTTGACGAGTGAAGAGTGAGAGACTAGTTAAATGACATATGATGATCATATGAGTCAATCATTGTGTCTGACTCATCAAAGAGAATCATTTTATTTTTCTTGACTAGGCTTTTTTGGGAGAGCCTTGATATCTTGTGCACATTTAAAGTTCCTAAATTTGATTTTTTTCAATGCAATTTAGTATCTATACTTCATCCAAATTCTTGTGGTAAATAAAATACCATTATTATTAGTGATGCCAATGAAGATGCTCTTAGAATAAGTTACCTAAGAGCATCCCGGAGCCCACTTTGTGGGTAATGTGAATTGAGGGCGCCCTTATATTGACAGTGGCCACATTGCATTGATACCTACCTCGATAGTGCTTTCTTTTGAGCTGTTTTCCTTAAAAAAAAGAAAAGAAAGACTAGAATCAATCATGTTTATGCCCAATTATCCATGACTTATGATTGATTATAAACATCCAGTTGCATTTGTAGCTTCCATTATGGGAGGTGGTTGATGCCAAACTCCAATCACATTGTAGGAGTCCCCTTGAAGATGAAGGTAATGAGCTGGAGAATTTGGAGGAAAGAAAAAATCATGCCCCATGGATAACTTTTTAATACAAAACATCCAACCCTATAATTTGTACCTACAAGTAGGAAGACAATTCTTTGTGTAATTGATGAGGTGAAATACGTACAATGCCCCGGGCACCACATATTCAAAGCCCAGAATAATTCGGTAGTAGCTTACTACTTGTAATCCGCAACCCAACTACAAGTACTAGGCTACTAGGTCGGTTTTCATCCTAAACCCTAATGGCTTGCCCTCGGTTACCTAGTTACCTGGGTCATTTTTCAATATTTAACCAACAACCCTTCACTCCAACATCAAACCTTTTAGAAAATGAAATGGCGATTGCTTTGGTTTCCTAGTCATCTCTCAATTTTGCATTTGAGGTTGTGTGATTAACTTGACACCATTTGTGGAATTATTAGCAAACATGGATGGGGGGAAGAATGAGGGCCATTATTGCTCCATAATAAACATTAATCAAACAATTATAAAAGCTGAATCTTGTTTAAACAAAAAAAATCGATGGGAAGTACTTGTTTGCAAACAAATGAAGTAGGTAAGGTGGGCACAAATTGTTGTTGGTGTGAACAAACATCTCATCCACTAGACGGAATCAACCAACCAAACATCTCATCTATTAGACGGAAACAACCAACTGAAGTGTCATTTCATCTATATGATGGGTCAAACAACCTACACCAACCGACCGACGGACTCATGAATCGAACCCAACCGATGTTTCAAATATCAGATTGTTTAAGAACAATTGACTACAAAATAAAGGATTTTAATTTTAGTGACAATGTTTCATTGGAACTGGTTTATTATGTAAGATGGGTACTTTGGTGATCACTGTGACAATTTCAGCGTCATTTCGGATTATGATTCATCATAAAGCAAATTTCATGTTAGAATCATTTTGTTGTTGTTTCTTTTGCACCTTTTCAATGCTTTTGTTTGTATATAATTTGTTATTTTTTAAACATATTTTCTATGTTCTTTTTTTTTGGGGTCTATTTCTATCTTGTTGTGAATTTATTTATTGAATCAAACTTTCATTGACGTATATTGATTACAACAAAATTATTATGTCCACAAAAAATAATTTAATCATTGTCTCTTGTAGTTTGAAGCAGCGTGGAGCCCAAATATATATATTAATAATTTTGTACAAAAGCCGGCTGAATGAAATTCACAAGACCAAACCAAGCAAATCGAACTGAACCAAACCAAACCAAACTAAACCGAAATATCTTGACCCTTTTCTACTTGGATAGGAAACCAAATGCACGTTTTCAGCATTTTTGCCTTACAGACCTGCAACCTCCAAATGCCTTGTCGACCTGACCAAAATGTCAGCTGGACGGACAATTGGGTAAGTAGGAATCAAAAGTGCAAAAGAACACGACACAAATGAGGTCAGGTCCTTACTTAATTTATTGCGTTTGCTATGATGAGGAAGATGAAGGAAGAATCCATGGCATCCAATAAGTTGGTTACTTAAGGATGAACAAAGTACATTAGGAAGGAAGCCCAAAGGAATACATGTAGGTTATTTATGGATGAAGAAGTCCTTACATTCGGACAGAGGAAGCCCCAAGAGAATTCAATCTCTTGCCACATTGCCATTGATTCTTGGCAACTGGGAAATTAGGGTTTTTTGTATTGACAAATTATCATGAAGCTTTAGGTAACTAGGCCACCAATGCAGCATGAGGGATGTTCTAAAGGAAACATTTTTCGTTGGGTTTCAGTTCCCTAGCTAACTACGGTGGTTAGTTAGCTAGCTAACTCCGTTTATGCTTCATTATTTTCTGTCCGGGTTGGTGAAAAAGTCATGGGCCATCCCTAATAAGACAGTTTGAAGACCAGATTTAGGTACCTAAATGTCGGAATGGGGCCCCTTTCAAGGCCGATCCCTCACAAGGCTGAGTCCATGAGAAAAGTCACCTACTGAAAACCAGAGTTAACCTAAATGCCAAAATGGGGCCACTTTCACAGGCCACCAAATATAAGACCAGGTTGGTGTTGCAGAAACTTTAAAGAGCTACATCCTTCCAACCGGATGTGTTTCTTTGTGTAGTGTAAAGAAAGCCTTAGGGCGAGGAGGGTTGTACCAAAATAAGGGCCCAAGTGAGGTGATAGTCAAGTGTAGGCCCAATTTCAGTTATGCCCTTGCCCCTCGGGCTTTAGCCCATGTAAAGACAACCCCCTGAAGGAGAGAAATTTTCCGAAACAAAATTGCCCACTGAGAAAATGAAATGTGTCTCCTCTCCTTTCATGGAAATTTTTTGCTCTATAACATTACTTCCATATACACTAAAAAAAATTCATTTTGGGTAGGTCGGTCTTTATGGGTACTAAAAAGGTGTAAGGGGAGGTGGCGATCCCTTGAGACCTGTTTACACTTGAGAATTTAGATTAGGCCCTTAATTGCCAATTTCTTGCAACCGGTCTAGAGTTGAGAGTGTGATTACATCCATTATTAACTGGCAACCCCCTTGAGACCTGTTTACACTTGACAGTGTGATATTAGGCCTATAATTGACAGCCAAGCTAGACTTGTTTACACTTGAGAGTGTGATATTATGGCCCATAATTGGCAATCCAGCAAGACCCATTTACACTTGAGAGTAAACTTTTCTTTCTTTTTTTTCTTTTTCTTGGGATGATTGCATTAGTGGCTATCATCTCAAAAGGGATGTAGCATTAATGGCAACAAGTTATTGGAAAACTCTCAAAACAGTACAAAACCTGGCAGAAAAACCTGCCTAAATCTGGCGATACTCTTGTTTGGGGGTGTGATCAAATTTGGCGAAAACAATTTTCAAGAATGTGTAAAAAGAATATTCATCTTTAAACTTTTTTGGGCTCCGATGTTGCATCAGTTTGCCAAAAAATAAAAAATACAAAAATACAAAAGGCTGCTTGAGAGTGTGAGTTTGTGAATGAATGAGTGGGTTTGCTATGAAGCAGTTTTGCCATGGCCTTTTGTTTTTGGGTGCCCATCCAGGGATGAAACTTAGAAGCTTGGCAGACAAAAAGATTTTAGTTTGGTTGTAGATCCAGATGCAAGATCAAGTTGTACATTGATAAGCTGATTAGTAAGTAGTAGTAGCTAGCACAATGCTGCTGGTTCAGCATTCTTACAACAACATCTGGAGAGCTTGATCCTGCATCCAAGCTTGACATGGGGATTTTGATTGCTCCTACCTACCCACAACAGCTAGCTAGCTTGAGTGGAAATGACAGTTCAAGATGATCTAGTAGATGTAAAGCAGCTTGTTGGGTGATCATCTTTTCTTTCTTTTTCATAGAGAAACCAAAAAAAACAAAAACAAAAACAAAAACAAAACAAAAAACAAAACAAAGCTTGTGGGTTGCAGGTGTTGCACAGGAGCCAAGAAGTCTAAGAAGAAGAAGACTTGAAGAACTTGAAGAAGTCTGAAGAAGAAGGCTGAAGAAGAAGAATAGTTTGCTGTAGGGAAGAATTGTTGTTCTTTGAAGCTACACAATCTGGTTTGATCGAGTGGTACATTTGTTGGCAGAGGTGAATCTCCAGCCGAACAGCCAGAGCTCCAGAGGATTGTTGGCCAGCTTCCCAAAGAGGAGGAGGACGACGACGACGAGAACCAGATTCTGGACTTGTGAGTTTTTTTGTAAGTCTAGAGCTTGGTGAGAACTTGCAAGTTTTGCAATTGTGTGATTTGTCTCTGTTTGTGGTTTTGTGGAGGAGGCTCAGTCTCTGGGAGATGATTTCCAACTTGATGGCCATGATGGCTTCTGAATCTTGCAGGATTCAGCTTGTGCAAGAAAACATCAACCTACTGCAACAACCATGGGGAAGGCAAATCCTAGCAAGTGGTTGAAGGCTGTGACAAAAGCATTCAGATCTCCCGCAAAGCTTGACAATGCTGCTGATACCAGAGATGATGATGTTGATGATCAGGTAAATGATGGGGCTTGGAGCTTTGGAAGAAGCAACCTCTCTCTCTCTCTCTGTCTCTCTCTCTGTGTCCAGATGTCCCTGTCTCCATCTCCATGTCTGTCTCTGCCTGTCTGTGACTCTTTTCTCATGATCTTTTGTTTCTGATTGTTGTTGTTGATGATGATGATGTTTTGATGCTGCTGTAAATGGGTTTTATTTTATTTTTTGCAATGAAGACGAAGGGGGATACAGCCAAGGTGAAGAACAACAAGTGGCGCTCAAATTTCAGCTTGTCATCCACTACCACCACACCAGTGCCAACTCCACTCCCACTACCGACGACGGTAGTAGATCACAAGTCTAATACCATTCCAAAAGTGGTTGAACAGGAGGAGGAACAGAGTGAGCGAACCTTTTCAGATGCTGAACTCACAGCTGAGGGTGATCAAGCATTCAATGTTGTAGATGGATTTCACAAGGAAGACAGTTCACAATTGAAGGCTGGTGGTGGTAATGTTCAGCTTCATGCCAATGGCAAGGTTCTTGGTGCTGCTGCTGCTGTGAGCAGAGAAGAATGGGCAGCTATCAAAATCCAGCAAGCCTTCCGTAGTCACTTGGTAAGGGTAGAATCTGTGGTGGTTGGTTGTTTCTTTCCTTTTGGTATGCCCTTGGGTGAATTTCCACAAGAAGAAGAACATGGATTGAATCTCATGACACTCTCTCAGCAGTTTTCTCTCTCCATCTGTGTTTTGTGGGCATCTCTCATGTACCCACCGGAACACCTGTTTCGTGGGCACGATCTCTCTTGTAGCCACCAGACCATTTGTTTTGCGAGCATGATCTCTCTCATGTACCCACCAGACCATCTGTTTTTGTGAGCATGATCTCTCATATACCCATTTTTCTTTTGCTTACCCCCAGGCTATGAAAGGTCTGGTAAGACTTCAAGCATTGGTTCGTGGACACACGGTGAGAAGACAAGCTGCCACAACACTACGAGCTATGGAAGCTCTTGTGCGAGTGCAAGCTCGTGTGCGAGCACGCCAGGTACGCATGTCAGAGGATGGGCGAGCTGTACAGCAGCAGCAGATGAGACAACGCCGCCAGCTTCTTTCTCGACCTAGTAAAACTGGCACTGTATGTCCCCATTCTCATACTGAAATTGTTGTTTGCTGCCAGCTACCACTTTTACTACATACAGATCATCCAGCTTGAATTATCCATTCACATCATCATCGTCATCAGAAACTGCAAAGACAAGAAAGAAGTGAGTTTTGGTTCTGCTCTTTTTTACAGGAAGGAAATTGGACAACAGGGCAAGACAATAAGGCAAAACAACAAATTCGAGAAGAGGCAGCTCGAAAGCGTGAGCGAGCCATGGCGTATGCATTCTCTCAACAGGTAGGTTTCCATAACTGTTTTAGCAGCTCTCAATGTGTGGACAGCAGCAGATTGTCTTTGGTTGCCAGATGGTTCTGCTGTCAGCTGTCATCATTTTTTTGTGCTGAAATTGAATGACATCATCTCTCTCACTGCAGGTGGCAGTGGCAGCAGATTGTCTTTGGTTGTCAGATGGTTCTGCTGTCAGCTGTCATGTTGTTGCATCATTTTTTTGTGCTGGAATTGAATGACATCTCTTTCTGAGACTCTCTCTCTTTCTCTCTCTCACTCTCATACATGTGTGAATTTGGAACAGTTGAAACGGAGCACACCACAGAGGAACATGCTGTTTATTGATTCGGAACCTGATCAACCGCATTGGGGTTGGAGTTGGATGGATCGCTGGATGGCTGCACGTCCATGGGAGAATCAAAACCTGGATCCTCTGAAAGATGGTTGTTCTCAAGCCATTCCATCCATGAAGTCCTCCCTTGAGGCCAGGACAAAACATGTTGACAAGCATGTTGTTGTTGACTCGGGCACTGGTGATATGCGCCTCAAGGTCGGTGGTGGTGGCAAATCTTCAACAAAGAAAGGTGAGGAAAAGCAACACAAGGATTCTTTGGCATCTCAACTGCCAACAGTACAATGTACTGGGAAAGCTGACGCCATTCCTTTGCCCCTTCCATCTCCACCATGCCTTCCTGCTGCTGTTTCCACGGTTCCAAAGGATCCCACATCCACAGAGCAGACAACAACACTACCCATGACAGCAGTTCAGACACTGCCATTGTCTGCAGATGCATCCTTTTCCTTAGCTGTGGATGAGAACACTGGTGTGACATTGCCAGCACCTCCAGAACATCTATCCTCTCTGAAAGTCCCATTGCCTTCAGATGATCTGCTGCCTAGTGAAACTTATGCATTGAAAAACATGACAACAAATGGTGTGACGTCGGTTCACATTTCAATGGGCTGTAATGGTGCTGGTGAGCGTCAGGAAGACAAAAGTGCGGGCAAAGTTAGTCTGCAGCAATCCCCAGCAGGTAACCAACCTCTTTGTCTTAAAACCCACCACTTTTTGATCTTTACTCAAGCATTGAATTTGTGGGCGTCAGTCAGAAAGAGTTAATATTACAAACTTCTGTCACCTGACTCTTGTTCTCCAGAAGAAGTGTGAGTTTCATAGGTTCAGAATTCTTATCTCCATATCTACCACCACCAGCCTTTGTCCAGGAGGCAGGCACAATGGAAACTGTTTTAAGAAGCTTGCACTGCTGCTCTTTGACAGAGAAAACACAGAGCTACAAACAGAGATCTCTGAATGACATAGCAAACAATGCAAAGGTGTCAGTGGTGGTGGAGAATGGTGAAATTGATCTCCCTGCAAGTTTCAAGCCAACAACTAGCCGCTACATGGCACCAACAGAATCTGCAAAGGCCAAGTTCCGCTTGCTTGGTAGCTCTCAAAATCAGATTGAGGGAGGTGAGGAAGCATCAGCATCACCAAGAAGACATAACAAACAGTTCTCATTTACTGATCAGGCTAGCTCCTCCCCAAGGACAGCAGCAACAACAACCCCCATCCCTCGTACAAAATCCATATCTCAGGTAACCACGATGGCTGAGCCCGTTGCTTGCTCTAATAGGAAATCAAAGCTCAGGTTTTGTACTTGCCTTTTGACTACCTATTCATCTGGATTTTGATCTGATAGTTTTAAACCCAATCCTAAACCCTAAACTCTTTACAATCATGCAATCAGGAACGAGCAAGTCTGCCTGGGGTGGTCCTTTTCAAAGAGAAATTGGATGACTTTACTGGCAACTTCGAGTCACAAATTCGGAGAAAGTCTTTGGGAGCTGGTGATCAAGCAAAAGGTACCATGAAATGGAGGTAGTAGCCCTGGTTTCAGCATCATCATCACGGTCCTTTGGAAAAGAGGGAAGAAAATTCAACGCTTGGACAAATATTCCCTTTCAAGCTCAGATCTCTTTTGGACTTGGACCCAAGTCCAAATGCAATTTGCTTCATTTCATGGCCATTGACATATGCCAAGCTCAAAAATGCCATCACTGGATTGGCATTTTGAGGTTCTTCATCATTTCCTCCTGATCAGAAAAAAAGATGGAAATGCCAGTAGATCTACTTTCATGAGCATTCACGTTCTGAAGAAATCTATCCCAGCACTAGATATCAAACTTCAAAGGTGTGATCTCAATGTGTAAGTTTTGAGGAGAGATTTCCTCTTAGTACGAGGCAATCTTGTGTATAAGAGATGATATAAGCACACTAATTATTTTCTTGTTTTTGTAACAACCCGTTTTTCAGCTGCTTGTTCTTTTTTTCTTTTTTTGGGCTTTCTTTGTACATGGAAAAATACTGAATTGTGAAATCAGCTTTGAAGCTCTTGTAAGCTCTAGACTTTTTATGCTTAAAATTTTAGTGTTCATGGTGATGCATCAATCAATCCTCGTCTCAATTCTTGTTTTCAACTATTTTTTGTCACTTTGGATAATTGATTTTCTTCTTGATTTTGTTATTTGGTGATTTCATTGGAATCAACTGCATGAGCCTCACTACACTATCTTTTAGGTTTTGGAAGTTGGTAGAGTTTTTGGAATCTTTGAAGTTTGTGGAATTTTCTTCATCTTAATCTTGTTGAGTGAACTTAATGCTCAATGTGATCCAAGAATTTTTTACAATTTTCATTTGTGTTTTTTCTAAGGAAAATAATGAATCTGATAAAATATTTGGCAACATATCATTTGTTGAAATGAAATTCTCAAAATCAATTAATTATTTGACAAACATGTGTTGAACTGGCCAAGGTCCTATGTTAGTTGCATTCGTTTCATCATTTCTTGTAGGTTGTAACTTGTGATTTGGGACTCAAAGCCTTATTGTAAGCAATGGAATGGATGGTGAGGTTGTAATGCATTGTGCACATTTGCTTCTATTTTGTAATTTGATCACAAAAAAAGTATTTGCTTCGTACAAATCCCAAGAATCATTATTAACTAGTCTCTTGTTATTGCATTATAAAATCAAATGTACTCCCTTTGCAATAACCATCTATCCAAATACATTTGCTTAGCAATGCACATGTTGTCAATGTTTTCAATCACACTTACTATGATGTTATAGTCACTCTATATGTAGTTGCAAATGACAACTCACCACCATAGCACCCTTCAATAAAAATTAATCAGCAAATTAGCTTCACTTCACACAAATATTTAGCTGGCTATGCTAATCGAAGCCTTGGTTATATAGCCACATTAGCTACTAACTAGACTTGAAAAACAAAAGACTTAAACTTCATAGGTCACCCATCCAAATATTACTTTTGGATCAAAGGACTTAAAGTTTCATTGTTCATCCCAAGACTATTTGCAAAGTTTCATGCTTAAACCTTATAGGTCACGCATCCCAACATTAATTTTCAGAGTAGGTTGATATCTTTTGGGGATTTCATGTTTGATCTTGCATTCCTAGCAATGTCCACGAAAAGAGAAAATGGGTAAGATCCATGGTCATGGTTCACAAGAAACATCTTTTTGTGAAATGATTCAGCAAGCTTTTCATTGCACAACTATCTTCATGTGTAATGATTAATCAATACACTCTTCTTATATAGTTCACACAATTTATTGAAATGTGTTGATGACTAGTTCACTTAATTTTCACTAGTTTCTCCATGTCACACATAAGACCCACACAAATTCCTTGAATTACTCCACACAATATGAATCCCAACTTGCAAGTGTGGTTCATGCATGTTGGTGTGTCACCAAAAAGGAAGGGATCTAACAATAACACGACCCCTCTATCGAACTCACTCAGACAGAATGTGACTGGGTATCCGCCTATCAAACCAGCAGCATGACAATGGCATTAATCTGAGTCCAAAGCTTTTGTCCTCTAGCTCCACTAAACCCCAATGAGAGGCACACATCACCAATGCAAACTCCCCTCTCTCTGAACTTCCACAGATCCAACTCTTACTCAGACAAATCAACAAGACAAAATTTTAGAAATCAAACTCACTAGCTCAAAATTTACAGAGTTCCCCGACAACACAAACTTTCTTCACTCCAGAGTACTCATCAAAAATCTATCAACCCTACTTAGCCAAATCACTGGCGCAGCAGAAAGTTACAACAAGTCAGCCAAGTTATCCAGAAAACAGACATACGGAGTGATGTGTCTATACATTTCTGAGCTCATCTGATATCTTCAGCTCTACCCTTCCAACTTCAACACAAAATCTAAGAAGAATTTCATCCCTAGTACGACCTCAACCTCCTGCTATACTCTTATCTCCTCTCTCTGAGCAGTGTTCATCAAGAATCAAAAACACAATCTCTGGATTCTAACGCTCTCCTCCCCAAATCAAAACCTCCTAGTTTGTCTCTTCATGCATTCCTAAGCTCCTCTCTCCTCCTTAGCTTCCTTCACAAGCCTCCGTCCTTCCTTACTTTTTCCGCCGTCATCTCCTCAACAGCACATCAATGCAGTGCCATCCCCCTTCATCATTCATGTCGCCTTTCTCCTATAGTTCCCACCCCACATAGCCAGAGAGTAACACTTCCCATGCATCCCATGCACGACCAACATTAACCACCTTCCAAAATGATAAAATCCGTCGCCTTCATCAATGAAGGTGACGGGTGGATTAATTCTAGAACCCTGATCAATGAATCTGGCATTCACACAAAATGCACAACCATAGAATCCTTGTTCAGCCACTCCCTTTCTGGTTACATATGTCACCCCTCCCTTGTTGAGAAAACTGAGTCCTTCAGCTTCACTTAATCTGGTGGAGTGTAATAGATCTGAAGATCTCTACGAGACCTCTCCCACTGACGTCTATTAGCATCTTGGATGATGCATATTCGGCAGCCTTCCTTGAAATCAAAGTTGCCTTTGCCATCAGTATGGCCTACAAACTGGTATGGACTTTCCCAGCTTGCAGTAAGCGTTTGCTTCTTCCCTGGTTTCTTCATCTTTACCATGGTGTCCCCTGCAACCAAACCTTCAAACAGATGTTTACCCTTCTTGGTGGCATAAGTGTTTCTATGTTTCTGTTGTGCATGCTCCACATTGAGCAGGACTGTCGCAACCCTAGCCTTGGCTCGCGACCAAGGCAAGGGGGTTGCAAGGGTGCGGGCCAAAAGGAAGCCCGAGAGTCACATCAAGACTCCCGGGAGTGCAAGAAAGTGTGAGGGAGTGG
>Ga0116231_10004868_pt1 | contig 26917 bp, 25 predicted proteins | sample S1TSphgellanicum_2_FD_89695 | JGI IMG/M metagenome (GOLD analysis project Ga0116231, IMG submission 89695) | Host-associated microbial communities from peat moss isolated from Minnesota, USA - S1T2_Fd - Sphagnum magellanicum MG | ecosystem: Host-associated > Plants > Peat moss > Unclassified... | reverse complement strand
AGATCCCGTCTCCTGTCAGGCGATGTCCAAAATGGTGGAAATCTACAGAGGTAAATAAAGGATAATTAGATGACATATCGCCATGGCGAGCAATTAGCCAATCAGCGATCGCCACTGTAGTCTGTTTCGGGAGATTAATCACAACCCGTTTCTGTTTCCCCTTCCCTAAAACTTCCAGTATTCCTTTATTAGCGTCAAAATGTCCAACATCTAAAGTGCTGATTTCATTTCGTCTGAGAGCATTTCCCCAGAGAAGCAGGAGCAGCGCATAATTTCGTTTTCCTATTAAGGTGGAGCGATGGCTTCGCCGACCTTCGGTAACGCATCCTCGAATCACCTGCAAAAATTCCGTTTCAGTCACCCCACTAGTATCACGATACCCTTGTAATGTAACATTATCTACATCCACAGCATAGGCACAAATTCCTAACTTTCGCCCAAAAGCTACCAGAGACTTAACAGCTGCTAATCGGCGGTTAATAGTATTGGGAGATAAACCGGATTCACCTAACTGAATTCTATACTTAGTCACTACTACAGTAGCTTTGTGTCCATCTAAACGCAAAAACTCAGAAATAGAGTCTTGTTTTGGTTTTGTTCCGGTCATTCGCAGGAAGAAATCAGTGATGTCTTTGCGATATGCTCTACGGGTTCCTTCAGAGTTTTTCGATTTCAGTAATTCGTTCAGAATGTCTAACTCTGGCTCTAAAGCTTGAGCAAAATAGGATTCGGCTCTTGCTGGTGAACCTTCTACAATCTCAACAGTTATTAGCTGGTTAGTTGGCTCCATTTTCTTATTGTAGCTAACGCTATCGAGAATAACAGTTAAAAAGCTTATATAGTGCTGCTTTTGGGTTATATTGCCTCTAGTATTAGCTATGCTATTATCCCGCTCTATGAATTATCCTAAAATTATATAAATCACGACTGCAAACTTGATTATGAGTGTTTTAATACCTGACGATATTCTCCGAGCGAGCAAAATGACAGAAGGTGAATTAAAATTAGAAATCGCTATCATGCTTTATAAGCAAAGAAAAATTAGTAGCGGTAAAGTTCGTGCTTGGACTGGACTCACAGTAATTGAGTTTCAACATCAACTTGCCTTGCGGGAACTTTGTATTAATTATGATGTAGAGGATTTTGAATCAGATGTGAAAACCCTAGAATCGATGGGGTTATTGTGATTATTGTTAGTGATACCTCACCAATTACTAATTTAGCAGCAATCGGTCAGCTAGACTTACTGCAAAAACTTTATACGGAAATTATTATTCCTATAGCCGTTTATAATGAGATGGTCAAGGTAGATAAAATCGTGCCTGGTGCTGTAGAAGTACAAACTTTACCTTGGATTCAAAAGCAGGCTGTTATAGATTCTCAGAGAGTAATCTGGATTCAAGAAACCCAAGAAAGTATTGGATTTAGGTGAGGCAGAAGCGATCGTTTTAGCTTTGGAGCTGAAAGCCGACTTACTATTAATGGATGAACGTAGAGGTAGAATAGTCGCAACCAGTTATGGTTTGCAAATAACTGGTTTATTAGGAGTGCTGTTACAAGCGAAGCGGAAAATGTTGATTCCTTCTGTGAAAGTTTTGATGGATCAACTCATGGACCAAGCTAACTTCCGAGTGAGTAGCAAATTGTATACAACAATTATACAATCTGCGGGGGAATAATTAACTATTACAGATTCTTGAGGTGGCGAAAACTTCGTCATGCTAAGTATTATAGCCTCCGCTATTGAGAATGGCTGTTTCCAATAGCGTACACTGCTATGAAAGTCTGTGGATAATATGTGTATTATCTTACTAGTTAGTTGGTAGCTTGATTTTGATTAACAATTCAATTTGCGGCATTTTACGGCTACATGTGTACGTGATAATATTGAATAAGCTGTATATAGATTGTATGTTTTAGTGAAAAGTGCTATCATTATATTAATTGCTTACACTCTACACATATAGATTCTGAGCATGACTTTTTATTGCGCTTTTATTTTAGATTAGTCTATTTAATTCCTACAGTGACACAGAGAGCTAGTGCAGGAAATAATAAATAATTATCTTTTATCCGATATAAACTCCGATTAAAATTACTATATTAGGCTATCTTACCCCTGGTGACAGCTTTGCTATTTGCCGCAGATCCTAGCTAGCAACCCCAACACCAAAGCAGTTCACGTCTGATTAGCAGAAATTTACCTCAATCGCTAGAATGGGAAAACCAATTCCCCGGAGAAAGAGCTGGGATTGCAGCACCCGAAACGAGCCATAGAATTAGCTGACTAAGATATCCAGTCATATTCTGATAAAACCCTATTCTTGAAGTGGGGTGCAATCGACCATGCAAAAAACTTGAAAAAATTGAACAGCAAGTAAATCAGATGGTTACAGTTAGTATTGGGGTTAGATTTCCCCCAATACTAACTGTAAGGCGCAACTGGAAACCGCTTCGCCGGTTATTCGTTTCCAGTTGCTGGACTTGGGTTGGGTCTTACAATAGTGTGTTGAGACGATTAGGTGATTCTAAGGTCAAATCCGAGGACATTTTGTTAATGATATAATTGTATGGCAAAAGAATTTAAGGCATCTTAAATCGCTTTCTGAAAGGGATTTTTTGTGGTCACATAGCTGTATCAAAATTTATTTTTGTAGACCACTTGCCTTAACCTAATTTTAACCTTATACTACTTTAAGTTGATAGAGTTACCGTACTTTATCTGACCTTTCTAAATAAAGATTTGCTAAATAACGAAAACTGGTGTACTATTCCTCACTACTTTTAATTTCGGCAAATGAAAGACCTATCTACTATGGCTGATGAAAAGCCATTCAAACCGCATATCTCTGTAGAAGAAAGATGCCAATCATTGCGTGCGCTTTTACTTGATGCCGAAGTTAAATCAAAAATACATTAATGAACTCACATCTCCACAATTATCGTTGCCCTAAATGCATATGTATCTACGGCAACGCGTTAGTTAAATAAGTACTATCCATGTTAAGCTTTGTTTTGGTGCTGATTGCGGGTCTGACAGCTGGAGCTATTAGTGGTGTCATAGGCACCGGATCCTCTATTATGCTATTACCTGTGCTTGTTTTTTCATTTGGACCCAAGCAGGCTGTTCCCATTATGGGCATTGCTGCCATAATGGGTAATATCGCTAAAGTTATGGCATCGTGGCGTGAGATTGATTGGCGAGCTGTTTTAGCTTATTCTATCTCTGGGATACCTACTTCTGCACTAGGTGCTCAGACCTTAATGTTTTTGCCGACGACTATTATAGATATTTGTCTTGGACTATTCTTTATTACCATGGTTCCGTTTAGGCATTGGTTAAGTCACAAAAATGTTAAAGTAGGCTTAGTGCATTTATCTATAATTGGTGGCATGATTGGCTATTTGACGGGCATAGTAGTTTCCACTGGTCCTCTAAGTGTATCCGCTTTTGCATTTTATGGACTTGTTAAGGGTGCATTTATTGCCACGGAAGCAGCTAGTTCACTAACAATATTTATGAGTAAGGTTATTACATTTCGTGAATTAGGGGTGTTGCCAGCTGATGCAATTGTTAAAGGGCTTATCACAGGGTTGTCATTAATGCTCGGATCTTTTGTCGGGAAAGCTTTTGTTGTGCGAATCAGCCCAAGGCTCTTTCAAATGCTCCTAGATGGGTTATTGATTACCTCAGGAATGATGATGCTCAGTGCAGCGATATGAAGGATGAAGGCGTTGCTACCCGGCAATGCTCCGAATACCCTCGCTAATACCAAACTCACTTATAATGCCAAACCCAAAGCGTACCAATTAAACTAAGCCACTCCGTTACCGAAGCAATAAATTTTCTAAAGGTAAATGTAGAGCCACAGACTCTTGCTATAACTTTATTAAAAAGTGATGGCTAGTGATGCTCATACGCTGCATTAAATAAAACCTATGAGCATCAAATCTCTGTATACCAGAATCAAGGCTTAACTCTTTACAGTCATGCTCTTTTGCGTATTTAACTAACCATTGAAATAATTGTTGACCGTAGCCTTGTGACCGATTCAACTTATCAACGATTAGATCCTCAACGTATAAAAGCTTTCCTGATGCCAAAGACGTAGAAATCCGGAATCCAGAAACTCCTACTATTGACCCCTCTACGTCAAAGAAAGCAAGTTGGTATCCTTCTTTCATTTGTTGCCGAATTTGTTCTACAAACTTAGATTGCTCAAGGTGTAGGCGTAACTGGAGCATAACAGGAAAACATCCCAATATGTCAGAGTCAGTCTCAGCTAATCGGATCAACATCTTTATTCCTTATTTAACGTTAATGGTATTTCGCATACTTGCTCCTCAAACCCCTAAAACCATTCTCTAAGGGAATACAAGTATCATAAATCACTATTATTCCCTCATCGGATGTAATTCCATCATTTCTCGTATGCTAACAGGCTCTCCCTCTGGCGTATACCCCACTTCTCCACTCATACCAATAACTATCCTCTGCTTTCGCGCCTAAGTAAACCATTCACTTACTTCATTACTCACCTGTTTAACAAAGAGTACTATTATACTATACTTAATAGAATATGGCGTTGTATAGTAGAGCGTACTTTTACTCAGTTAGAGCCTGTCACAAAACAACGTTGCCTTTTTTGAGTTAGAAATGCTTTCTCAGTAAGCTTTCTAGATAGCAAATTGTAAAAGTTGTTTCTTGACAGACTCTTAGGACACTATAAAGAGCTAATTATAAATTATGTAGCATTACCTTCATACTCAAAAATATTCAGGTCAATTATGAAAGTGATTATTGGCAATGAGAGGCATATAGAACGTTCAGTCTTTTCCCGAATCCTTTTTGAAAGCTCATCTTTCCTTGTCACGGCTAGAAAGTGTGAGGGAGGCATCTTAACAACGTACTCAGATGATGATGGATGGTGCATTATTATTGGAGATGATTCTTACATTAAGGCTGAAGAGAGTGGCCCATTCTGTGTATTTCGTGAGCTTACTCAGTCACAAACACCCCTAGGCCACATGAAGGATCTGCGTCGTGGTGTCGCCGTTGCTTACTCCAAAACTCGAAACGAGATATTCGTCCACCGAGATATTACTGGAGTGCATCGTGCATACGTCTGCTCGAATAATCGAGGAGTAATCATTTCAACTTCTCTTAAGGAGTTGCGAGAAGACTTAGGAGATTTGCCCATCAATGATGAGGCGATCGCTCTCTACATCTCGCTTCAGTACATTCCGCAACCTTTCACTCCTTTCAAAGGAGTAAGTCAGGTGATAAGCGGAGAGCTTCTTCGATTTTCGGCAGTAAATGGACAGCTAACAGGAAGAGAAATCCTGGAGCCTTGGACTACAAATGGGAGTAACGATGGAAAAGTAACTCACGAAGCCTTACGCGACACTTTTATCGATGGGCTTCACTCGCAGTTCCCAGACTTTAAGCCAGGTTCAGTCGGCTCATTTCTCAAAGGTATTGCGGGATTATTTGAGTCTCCCATTGGCGACCAAGCAGTGCTTGTACAGTACCTTCTCTGTAAGCAAGCTAAGGATTTAGGCATCACAATTCTTTGCAGTGGGGAAGGGGGAGACGAGCTGTTTGGGTATCCAAGGAGGTTGAATGTAGACAACTTGGCACTGTCCCAAGATATCTCAAAGGGTAGTCTTGCTCGCTTCTATAGTGAGCGTTCAGTGCTTTGGAAAGAACGGGCGGATGTTGGATTTCGATTCCTTGAGAACCTTTATTACTCTCTTCCCAAGGGTCTGCCGTTAAATATAATTATATTTGGTCAGTGGCGTACATGGCTCACTGACAACATCGTAGTGAAGGACAAGAGCATTGCAGATCACTTCGGAATGCGGTATGTAAGTCCCTTCCTCAATGGACGGCTTATGTCTCTTGTAGCAGCACTTCCCGACAAAGAACATCTGCTATATGAGAAAGCATTGCTCAAGGAAGTATTCAACGATGTGTTACCACTTGAGGTTCTGATGAAGCCAAAACATCGCTTTGAGACTCCCTTAGCTGAGTGGCTCAGGACAGATATTGGCACATCCATGCTCGTTCATGAAGTACTGTGTCAGCCGAATGCCTTTGTACTGCGTTATGTAGACCATTCAGATATTGAGGGGATGCTTAATGAGCATCAGAGCGGCGCTCAAGATTGGAATCGGGTATTGTATGCCCTCTTCTTTCTCGAGTATTGGTATGAAGCACAGCACCAGGTCTTAGAGAAAGAAGAGTCAGCACCCGTGATAACACTGGAAACAGAAGTCGTAACACAGAATCCCTGGACAACGGTCTATCAAGATCGCATTCAATTCGTCAATAGTCATGTCAGAGAGTATTTGTACGTAGCCAGATATGAAAATGCGCTCATTATACCACTGATTCACTCACAGGGAGAGACACACACGCTCCTTGTACGCCAGTATCGCTACCCGATTCGGAAAGCCCTCTGGCAGTTTCCAATGGGTGGGGTAAATTCAAATACACCGTTCTGGTCCGAAGCACTCCGAGAGCTCGAAGAAGAGACTGGTTTTCGAGCGCACCATGTCACCTTTCTAGGAGAGTTCTTCATTGATCCAGGACTCTCTACGCAAAAAACGAAAGTAATTATCTGTGATGTGGAAGAGAAAGGAGGTTTCCAGTCTCTTGAAGAAAGCGAAGTCGGCCTTTCATTTCAACGTTTCTCGCTTTCAGAGGTTCGCACTATGGTTTCAAAAGGCTTACTTTGTGATTCGTTCACCCTGGTAGCGCTAATGCTCCTCGATCAGTACTTGAACAGGTTGTAGGTTTGTTTTGCAAATAGTATTTAAGGAGAGAAAGAGGGGTTCGTCAAGGGGGAGTATTATCTCTTATAAAGGTAGGGATTTAAGAAAGGGGCAAATAAGCTAATAAAATAAGCATCGGAGGTAGGGCTGGAAAAATAACTAGTACTGAAGTTGAGAGACCCAGAGAAGTAATGCAGTAGGATCAATTATTTTTTGTGCGTCTCTAATTTGCGAAGAAAAGGTTCAGGCTATACAAATCTTAATCAATAGTTTAAATCACAATTTTTTTGGTATGGAAAAGACTACTGGTGTAGTTAGTGGTAATGCTTGTATTGTGAGGACGAGGATTCCTGTTTGGACACTCATAAATTATCGTCGTCTTGGTGCTTCTGATGAGGACATTTTATCAGACTTTCCCACTCTTTCCTCGTCAGATTTGCTCAATGCATGGGCTTATGCTGAAGCATATCCCGATGAAATTGAACAAGCTATTCGGGAAAATGAGGAGGAGGCTTAAGCATTGGCGCGTCTTTTTGTTAATTCAAAAAAAACATCATCCTTCGGAGGTATTGAAAATCTAGTCCCAGCCTTGTTATGATATTCCTAATAATGGGAGTGTGACTAAAAATAATTATGAATAGGCGCACTTCTATTATCTAGAATGCCGGAGGAAAAATGAGTTTTCATCATCCCTAAGACATAAATTTACGCTAATTTTTGTTTATATGGTTGCTAATCGAGGTACTGATCAGTTACCACTTTTGCACATGCAATTAAATCTTTTGTAAAAGCTGCATATCCATTAGGACAGGAAGTTTTGATAATAGCTAAATCAACTTGAAAAGCTAAATTCCATCGAATTTTAAGCAGACGTTGCTTTTCTTCCACAAGATAAGTTGATTTTTCGATTGCTTCTTCTAAACGGAATTTTGTATCATCTAAACTTTCTAAGTTTTCAAGTCTTTCAATCTCTACACCTAAGATACGTGAAACAGTTTGAGTATTAGCCAACAACCAAGTTTCTAAATTTCTAATTGCTAACCCTCCTACACTACGGTCATTGATTGGCTGTTCATTAATATTCTCACGAATTTTTTTCAAAGCACGCTCTCCTCTGGCTTCCAAGGGGTAACTATCTGGGCTAAATATTTGGGGTCTAAAACTGAATGTCCAGTTCGTATCTTAGAAAGTTGGCTCTCTCTAATTGATGGATGTCTTTGGATAAAATCACAATCAGGTAATCCAGTATTTTCCAACTCTCGCCTAATTAGTGTGTGAAGTACTCCCTCGTTTTCCCTTTTAATAACTTTTCCACCGTCTTCTGGCTTAATATAGGGAATACTTGCTCCTAATTCTGCTTCACCTTCAGCAATTAGTCCAATACGAATCCGATGACTCATACCGGATTCCCTCCAAATGTATTTGTAAACCAAAGCTCACCTAATTCTCCATCATAAGCCTCTAATGCTTTTTGGAAACGGACAGAATCTGTGGGTAAGTTATGAACTTGAGTTTTCCCTTCACTATCTAGTTCAACAGCACGCACTTGATGAGGTTCAACATAATTCAATATTATGGGAGAATGAGTTGTAATTAAAATTTGGACAGGCTGACCAGTAATACCTTCTACCGAAACAATTTTCAATAACTCGATCACTTTATGTAGAAGCCAAGGATGTATTCCATTCTCTATTTCTTCAAAACAAATAATACTAGGAGTGTTTTCTTGATAGAGTACGGTTAGCAAAGCTAAGATTCTCAGTGTTCCATCTGAGATATCGGAAGCAGGGATATGATGTTCTGAATATCTATCAATCAATTCCAGTACGAAAGTTTGATTTTCTCCACGGGGTAATACAATTCTTTGTATATTAGGAACAAGCTGCCTTAAACGCTCTTCTAGTTCATCAAAATTCTTACGATTACTATGTAAAATATCAACTAAAGCATAAGCAATTCCTTGTCCAGTCATCTCCATATTACCAGTTAGTGATGCATTACTAGAGAGAAAAACTGGAGCAAAATCATAAATCCTAAACTTTCTTAGAGCATTAGCAACGGGAGAATCTAAGTATTTATAAGAAATCTGCTCTCTTAAGTTTGTATAATTACCTCTGTAATCACTATGAACTTGATGACTAGTTATACAGACTTCTCTCTGAGGATAATTAAGATTGACTGATATATCCAAAAAACCGTGAGATTTTTCAGAATCAATGCTTTCTGTTTTAGAAAGAGTACTAACCTCAAATAAAAGAAAATCTGGCTTTCCGTGCCAGAATTTAGATTCTATGGTCTGCTGGTTCTTCATCTCAGCCTTTAAACACTCTGCAAAAAAAAGATAGTATATCTGTACTATCTACGCTATTTATGAGTCTTTGAAGAAAATTAGAAAACACAGCTAAGACTTCACTAATATTTGATTTTCCAGAGCCATTAGGTCAAATAAATACAGTTAATGGTTCTAAGTCTACTTCGGTATCAAAGAGGCTTTTGTAATGCTGAACTCTTAATTTGGATAACATCTGTTTGAGAATATGCAGATTTAGATATTATATATCAATTATAAATTACTGGTAAAATCCTTCATTTACATGCGATCGCCAGTCAAGGTAGTAAACAGAATCAGGAATATCAATACTAATACAAGAATTATATACAATATTGTAGATAGGTAATCAGATCGTCCACATTTATGCTATAATTTAGGAATCTAATATTCAGATAATTTTTTTGGTAAAAAATAAATTAAGAGATTTGGCGTAGTTATTAGCATTGTTGAAAAGTCATAATACAAGGACATAATGCGCTATGACTGATAGACTAGATCGAATAGAAGCAATTTTAGAAGCTAATTCCGTCCAAATCCAAGCAAATGTAGTAGCGATCGCCGAACTACGTAGCTCGGTTACTGAAGTACGGAATACAGTTACGGAATTGAGTAGCTCGGTTACTGAAGTACGGAATACAGTCACGGAATTGAGTAGCTCAGTTACCGAATTACGTATCTCAATCGCTGAATTACGTAGCTCAGTCACCGAATTACGTATCTCGACCGCTGAAAATAGCGCTGCTGTCAAAACTTTGATGGAAGTTGTAGAAATCCATCAGCGTAATCACGAAGTAAGCCAGCGCAATTTTGAAGTAATTATGGCAGAAATTCAAGTGATTAAACAAGAAATTAAAGTGCTTGAACAAGAAATTAAAGGAATACGAACTGAAAACCAACGTATTTTAGAGCATTTATTCGGTCAACAAGAAACCTGAGCGAAACCTATCTTAAATTTTAATCTCTAAATTACTCTTATCCTCAATCTTCGGCCTTTTGGGGGAAAGAAAAGATTTCATCAACATTAATCTTCACATCAAGAAAAGCTTTGATATCCAGAATTTGATTTTGAGTAAATTTCTGAATATCCTGATAACCTGCTGGAGTTGGTTGTCGATAAACCTCGATCACTTTCTGGTTGAGATCCACTAGCCAAACCTCAATCAAATTGGCTTTTGAGTAGAGAGGAATTTTTATCTCCCGGTCATATTTAACTGTTGTATCTGCAACTTCTATCAGCAAAAATATATCTTCAGGTCGAGGATGTGAGGTTTCATAGAAATCTGAACGTAGTTCTAACAAGAGAATATCTGTTTGAGGTTCTGAAGTTTGATCTAATTCAAAGGGGTTTTGCACATCTATTAAAGCCCGTCCACCTAATTTGGCTGCGAGTAAATTACTTATACGACGCACACAACTAGCATGTCTTGTTCCAATGGGCGACATGTTGATAATTTCCCCCAAAACTAGTTCTACGCGATCGCTCTGGTGAAGAATTCCATCATCAACCATCTGATGATATTGTTTAACTGTAAATTGCTGTCTGACTAACTCTATATTCATCATCAGCGCTTCCACCATTATGCAATTTAATATTGTTTAACTAGTTAAGATCATAGCGCATTGCTGATAAGCTCGGATTGTTTGCTGAGCGATCGCATCCCAGCTAAAATGTTGCAAAGCATAGTTTTTAGCATTCCCTCCCCGACGTTGACTTTCGCCAGGATTAGATAGTGCTTGTCTAATTGACTCAACTAATTCTGCGACATCTGTTTTCACCACCCAACCAGACTCACTATCACGCACTTGTGGATAAATATGTACCTGGTCAGAAATGACTACAGGTGTTCCCGCAACCATTGCTTCCGCGACAGCAATACCGAAATTTTCATAATAAGAAGGAAGTACGAATAAATCAGCAGCTTGGAGCAAAATTGTTTTGGCTGACCCAGTTACAAATCCTGTAACCGTAGTGTGCGATCGCAAAGTTGAATTTTCAATTTGAGTTTTGATACTTGCTTCATAAACTGGGTCTTGAGGATTTGTCCCAGCTAAAACAAAATGAAAATCCACCCCAGCAGCCAATAATTTCTCTAAAGCAGGAATTAATAAATCTAACCCTTTCTTAGGGTCCACTCGTGACATGAACAATAATAAAGGTTTATTTCTGGGAATACTCCACTGACTCAGGATCAAATCTACATCCTCTCCGAGAATAGATTCAGGTGGAATCACACCCAATGGAATCACCAAATCATATGTATCTACCCCGAATCTAGCTGATATCTCCGCTTCTTGGGCGCTAGTAAAATGAAGTGCTACAGAACCTAATATATTATTGCGTTCTATCAAAGCGACATAAAGCTGTTTTAATTGCTTTTTTTTGCGTAAGTCGGCTGGGTCGAGAGTTCCTAACGGTCTGAGAATATAAGGTATTTTATGTTGACGACAGATAGTCGCAGATAGACTACTTACAGGTGAAAATAGTGCATGAATATGGACAATATCAAATTTTTCAACATTGCTATTCAACCACTTTAATAAATCTAGAGAAAACTTATAACGGCGAAATGGCGCACAGTGAAAGTAAATTATCTCATAACCATTTTGCAGAATTGGTTGATTTAAACATACATTTAAAGGTTCTTGACCAAAATCTCCATTACTATCAGTTGTAATCACTGTAACCTCTGCGCCTGCTTTGACTAGCGCCGGAGCTAATCCTAATACCATTTGACTAGGACCACCATAGATGAGAGAAATTGAAGGAACAATTTGGAGAATTTTCATATTAGAAGGAGTCAGGAGTCTTTCTATTATATTTTTGTTATATTTACTAATTAGTTAGTTGTAGTTAGTTCTTGATAGAATGCTAACTGCTGTTCTGCTAAAGCTTGATTAGTATATTTAAGCATAGCTCTTTCATAGCCTAATTCACCCAGGTTTTTAGCGAAATCGGGATTTTCGATCAACGCCAATAAACAATTAGCCAAGGCGAGAAAATCACCTTCGGGAAACACCAAACCAGCATCAGCGATCACATAAGGAATTTCACCAGAATTGGAACCAATTACAGGTACTTTACAAGCCATAGCCTCAATTAAAACATGACCAAATTGTTCTTTCCATCCTACAGAAGTGAGAGTTTTAAACTTGTTGTTCGTTTCTGAGGGTAGGACTAAAGTACTCATTAAATTGATATAATTAGCAACTTGGTCATGAGGAACACTTTCAATAATAATAACTCTATCCTGAATATTATTTTCAGATGCTATCTGGACTATCTCATCTTTTAACTCACCCCTACCTAACAGGAGTAATTTCCAAGGCTGATCTGTCAAAGAGATTAAAGATTTCAATAATGTTAATAAACCTTTCTCTGGGACAAACCTACCTACAAAACCAACAACGAAATCTGCTGGAATAATCCCTAATCTAGCAGCTAGTTCTGGTTGAGACCTTGGAGTAAATAGTGTTTGATCTACGCCTAATTGTGGCATGACTTTAATTGCACCTTGATATCCTCTTTGGCGTAATATTTCTGCTCCGTCTTGATTACCAGAAATAATTCCATCGCTGTGATTGAGATTATATTTTTCTAATAAAGCAATTGGGAATTTTAGCTGATAAGGCAAATTCCACCAAGTAAAGAAGACGTTTTTAGCTTCTAATCCCAACAACTGATTTAACAGGATCATTTGAGTATAAGCTAAACCTCTAGAACCTTGTTCAACTTGTATAACTTGGGGACGGAATTTTTGTAATAAGCTAATCAAGTCAGCGCCAAATGTCAGCAGACCTTGATGATTTTGACTAAAGTTAGTTACTGGAACTATTTTAAATGCTCCCTGATCCCGATATTCAGTTGCAATAATCTTGTTTTGTACACCACCTGGATTCCAGCGTTTGGGAACTACAACTACTACCTCAATTCCCGATTTTAGACGCGATAAAGCACGTAATTTTTCACAGTTAAGGTCTACAATATATGTGTGACTAGCAACGAGAATTTTCACCGTTTGACTCCTGTTTGACTTCTATTTGACTCCTGAGATTTGCAAGTGTGCGAATTATGTCTGTTGGTCTAAATGGGTGTATATTTGTCCATCATCCCAGATGGATTGGGTTAAAGTAGCCAAAGCTTTGCAAAAGCCTAAAATGTAAAAAACTCCTCGCGTCGCTACTTTAATTGGATTACCACTTTTATAGCAAGGTGGATTACCCAAAACGTGACAATCAAATAACTTGGCGTATAAACGTAAGGACTGACTCAAGGTCAGGTTTTTCAAACCCAATAAAAAATGGTTATGGTAAAAAGTGACTTGGTATTTGAGCGATCGCATACTAATATCATGACACCCTCCGGTCTCTTCTCCTAAATGAACCAAATAAGCTTCTGGGTCATACCAAATCTTGTATCCCGTTTGGCGCAAGCGTAAACAAAAATCTGATTCCTCCCGTACCGCGCTACCGCGAAACCGCTCATCAAATCTGAGTCCATATTTAGTAAAGATTTCTCGCCGGAAAGACATATTACAACCCCTAGCGGTGAGTACTTGTTGGGGTTTAGTCGTATGGACTAAATCAATGTGATACCAGGCGATTCCTGGGTCCATTGCTTCAGGAGGTAAATATTCAATCGCCAATTCGCCTTTGGAATCACCCAATTTCATTCTGTCGAACACTCTCCCAGCCACAGCACCAATCTCAGGATTTTGCAGATAATTCTGCCCATGAGCAGCTAAATACCCAGGAGTTAACTGTACATCATCATCAATAAATAAAATCACATCTCCCATTGCTCGTTTAATAGCATAGTTTCGCGCTCCCGGTAAGCTAGCCCAATCTAAACGAAATAGTTTAATTTTTCCCGTTGCTGACATTTCATCCAGAAAAGTTTGGGTCTCTGGCTGATGATCGTGAGTTTGGTCCACAACTAAAACTTCAAAATTGGGATAATCCTGCTGTAAAACATCTTGAATACTGTCGCAGAGCATTTTTTCCCGTCTGTAAGTGGGGATAACTACTGAAATCAAAGGAGAATTATCCATATTATTTACACCAAATTACATCCAAATATATGCTACTAATATGCTATAAAAGTTTCTTCTTTGGTTTTTTAGAGTCAACTTCTACCTGAGCATCCATTTTTTCCCTTTCTTGTTTATCTATCACTGGTAGTTTAAACAAAACACCTGCGAAGAACCAATAATAGACCGCTACTGGGTCTACATCTAGAGGATAATAGTAAGTATTATAACTAATAAATAGTATAAATACCCAAATGGATGCACCATAGGTACGAAAGTTGCGGTTTTTGATTGAGCGGTATGTCTTGAAACCAGCGATCGTCAAACTGGTGACTAAAGCCAGGAATGCCAGTACTCCGACAATTCCCACTTCGTAAAGGACTTTGGGATAATAGGTTTCTACCAACTTAGTTTCACCCATAACGCGAGCAGAATTAGTCGCTCGACCTAGACCAGACCCAATGGGGGATTTAACACTATGCCAATTCTCCTCAAATTGTCCAACAATAAACTCTTGTGGAGGGGAAGCAGCCCAGCGGTCAGTAAAACTTGCGGTTCTTTCAGCGACAACCTGTGGATTACTAATGATCCCAATTCCCAAAATTAATGCTAGACCAAAACCAAGAGGGATAAATCTTTTCAGGTCTCCTAGCTGACCAGTTAACAACAGCAAAAGTGCGAAGCAAACTGGTACTAATGCTAAAGCAATTCTTTGACCAGAAATTACAGCGTTAATAAATACCGATGCTAAGGAGACTAAACTAATCAACCGCCAGATAATGTTTGGATCTGAGAAAGCTGTGGCAAAATTCAAAAAAGTGCTGGCGATTAAAAACCACGCCCATTGCCAAGGAGCCACAAAAGTTCCTGGTAAACGAATCACACCTTCGTCTGGACTAAATAAGAGCGCACCACCAAAATAACAACGAGCATCTAAGGATGTGACAAATAATTCATTTCCTGATAAACCTCGAGTTCCATTACATATACCCAAGTCGAGGAGTAAGTATTGTACAACTCCTAGCCCACAGCAAACGAAGGTGAGTACAACTTGCAAGCGGGATACAAGTAAGAAATCCTGTTTGTTGCGAATTAGATAGTAAACACAAGAAATTAGGGGTATGTATCCTAAAAATACCTTTAAACCCAGAATCCCCATCCCTATAGGAATTCCTCCTCCTTCATGGCTAAGTTGCTGTCCACCATTGATAAATACTAAGGTCATCAAACAGCAAACAAAGACAATTGATAGAGGAGTTTTAATGCTTTGAGGAATGACAAAGGGTCGTCCCATCTGACGACAAGTTTGCCAAAGTGCAATCATCGCCGGAAAATAGAAAGCATCTTTGGCTAATTGCAATACCGGACTATTCCCCAAATAGTAAACGATAGTACCCCCAAATGGCACATAGATTAGGAAAGCGAATAAGGCTTCGCGGGGGTATTTATAGGAAAAAGCAATCACTAAGATGCCTAATACAGCTGGAATAGCGGCTTTAATTCCCCCCACAAAAAATATCGGCACTCCCCAAGCCAAGCTAATTCCTAGTGTTTTTGTCAGTAGCCCTGTAAATTCTTGACGCACTTTAGCAGCTTTACGCTTTTGGGCTGATTTTTCTTGACGGCTAAGGGGAGGGGTTTTGACTGGGGAAGACTTTGATTTTTGCTTTTGTTTTGCCATAGCTATCGGGAGTGCTAAGTACTGAAGACTATATCTTCAGTACCCTATATATGTTTACCCTAAGTGTTGATGGACTTCTGCAACTAATATATTTGACCAATGATTGGCTAGTTCTGCATCAATTGCTTCTACCATAACTCTAATTACCGGCTCTGTACCAGAAGCCCGAACTAATACCCTACCTTGATTAGCCATTGCCGTTTCTGCTAGAGCGATCGCCTGTTGTAAGGGTTGGCAGTTTTTCCATTCCAAACGGCGATCGCGGTCTAATACCCGCACATTCCGTAATAACTGTGGATAAGTCTGAAAGCTTTGTTCCACCATTTCGCTCAAGGGAACTTGCGCCTGTTGGACTACAGAGGCTAAATGCAAAGCGGTTAATATGCCATCCCCACTAATACCGTAATGACGGCAAAGAATATGACCCGACTGTTCACCACCCAACATACAGCCAGTCCGCAACATTTCCGCCTGTACATACTGGTCACCTACGGCTGTACGGGTTAATTTACCACCTAATTGTTGCCAAGCTAGCTCAAAGCCTAAATTGGCCATGACTGTGGAAATGATCAGATTGTCTGGCAATAGCTGGTGTTGCTGTAAGTGACGACCCCAGAGATAAAGAATGTAATCGCCATTAATTTGTCTACCTTGGTTATCCACTGCTAGTAGTCGGTCAGCATCCCCGTCAAAAGCAAAACCAATATCAGCCTGATGTTCCAGCACAGATGCTTGCAGAATATCTAATGCTGTGGAACCACAATTGACATTGATGCGATCGCCATCGGCTTGACTATGTAAAGAGACAACTTCTGCTCCCATTTGGGCAAATACTAATGGTGCTAATTCCACTGCTGCTCCCCAAGCCAGATCTAGAACAATTTTCTTTCCAGATAAATTTTGGCTTCCTTGTAAGGATTGTTGCAAGTATTCAGCATAAAAGGCAATTAAATCTGGACGGAAATAATGTTTTCCATAACTATTTGACCTAGCAATGCTAGTATTAATCAATACTTCTCCACGCAATCCTGCTTCAATTTCTGCTTGTAACAGTTGGGGTAACTTCATCCCATCGCTACCAAAAATTTTAATCCCATTATCTTCTGGTGGATTATGACTAGCAGAAATCATCACACCACCAATAGCATCAGTGGTACTGACAAGATAAGCGATACCAGGAGTAGGACATAGACCTAAGTGCCAAACTTCCAAACCTGATGCGGTTAAACCTGCACTCAAGGCTGCTGCTAACATATGACTAGAATTGCGCGAATCCTGTCCGACAATCACAGGTCCAACTTGGACAGCATAAGCACGTAAGATAATTCCCGTCCAAAAGCCCACTTGTAAAGCTAAAGGCGCATTCAGTAATTCTCCTACTTTACCCCGAATTCCATCCGTACCAAATAAGGGCGTTGTGGGGAGAGAATTGTTGTGGAATGGCGAATTGGCAATTTCCGCTGCAGATACACCAGTAATGCTGACTTGAGACCTAGCTTTCAATGAGACCATATTGTTAAACACTCCTCACATTCACACTCTTGGAATAGCATCTTACTAATTTATGCACTTAGTGCAAACATTCATACCAGAAATCTGCTCACGATTCCCCTGAGCTATGCTTGCTTGCCGTTAATCTTAGGGGTGAATTAAACATCTTTAGCCGGATTTTCCGATAAAAAAGCTGAATTTTTTGATTTAGTCTTTCAATAATCTTGTTAACGAGAGATTTTTGTGAGTAAAGTATGTTATTCTGTTCTTCAAAGTATTTTGACATTTCCTCCATTTTAGACTGACCCTTGGCTATTCTAATTAGCTCAGTTTTGTTGTTAAAGAAATCAATACCAGGCATTTCTCCCCACCTGACCGACATTCCAGCTTTAGCTGCGGCTAAACCGATAGCATTACCTTCAGCATCATAAAACCCATTAGCTTCAAAATAGTTGGCTAGATTTTCCCATTGGCGGAGGAACTCCATTTCTTTCCCCGCGTCCTTAGTTACCGAAAATAAATATTCATGTACAAACTGGATATCTTCCCACTCTGTGGTCAAATTAAGCGTTTCAGTTGCTTTTCTAACCAGGTTATATTGTTGAGTAAATTCTTTATTCGCATTCCCAGTTATCACCTTAGCAAATTTTTCTGGCATAGCTTTACAAGCTCTAGCTGTAATTCCCGGTACCAATAGCCAGTTTATGTCTTCTGGTACTTCTGCCAAAATCCGCATATCTGAATCTAGGAAAATGCAAGCGTCAAATAGAGATAGAGCTTTGGCGATCGCAAATCTCTTGTCGTGGTAGCATTTAACACCTTGTATTTTATGCTCAACAGCTAGAATTTGGGGATAATGGCTAAATTCTTCAGGTTGATCGGTCAGAATAATCAATGTAGTACCAGGTGAAAATTTTTCTATATCTTGTGCTAGTAAAGCAGCTAGTTTAGAGTACTTTTGGCCTAGAGCTAAAGTGCAAAAGCAAAATCGCTTGTTTTGTGGACTCATAGGAAGAAATTTAATTTATAGTAAATTGAGTAAATTGAATCTCTATGAAACTTTTACAACAGCAATTATTTGATTTCCCGAAAAAGAAAGTATTTCCTGCATATAGATAGATATTTATTGATTTATCTACTAGGTTGTTGGAAAAATACTTCATAAGGTAAGAAAAACCGCCACAAGAATCCTGGAGGTAACAAGGGGCTAGAATCTCCATCTATAGGTAAATATTGGGAACGATAAGTTTTGACAGCTTGATGTTTCTGAGATTGTACATGATGAATATTGACTCGATGAGCGCCAGCTAATTCGCGAAACTTCAGGTCTTGAAACAGTAAAGATTTCCAAAGCAACCAAATAGCGTATTCCCACAAATCAACCTTGATCCCAGAAGAGGTAATTGCATCTAGCACCAGACGATAACTCATCTCATGGTCTGGGCTGCGGTCTTGACGATGAGTAACATAAACTTCTTGGGGTTGAAAAGCCAGTAATAATTCAGCGATTTCTGCAATAGTTTGTGACTGTTCTGATTGGTTCATTTTGCCTAAAGCGCCATCGTTTTTATCCAAAAAATGGATATCTTTTGACTCTACATGCAAAATTTCTAAGGCTTTAAGCGCTTCTTGACGACGAATCTCTACAATCTCAGAGCGGGTAAATTTAGAATTATTTAAATGCGATCCACCACCGTCCGTAATAAATACGACTTTGACAGGTATACCGCGTGCTCTTTTATCTGCAATAATACCTCCACAACCAAAAACTTCATCATCTTGATGGGGAGAAAAAATGATCGCTGACCGATCGCTAATATTTACAGTTTTACTTCCCTGAAATAAAAGCCAATAGACTTGTAATCGATGAAGTAGATTTCGCCACTGATAATTTAGTAACCACCATTTATTGTGCAAACCCCTTTTTAAACGCTGGATCATACTTATCTCCGTTTTAGTATTCTCATCTGAGATTATACAAAACTTGTTATCCTTGTAATATGAAGTAAAGATAAATACTTAATTTACCCAATCGCTAACTTGTCTATCTCTATACCTAAAAATCTATACCCAGAATAATGGCAAAGTTTGGTTAATTGCAAGAGACCAATATCACCTGTGGTAACTTCATACTTGGTATAAACTATACTGAGGTTTTTGCTTAAAGATTTTTAACATAAATTCTTATCAAATAGTCTTAATCTAGCATTCTGAGACTCTTTTTGTGAGTTGTCAACTCAAGAGCCGATAGTTAATTTTTTTAAGTTGAGAAATTTAGCATGAGTACTAATTTAGCCGCCAAGTTGCGTGTAGGTACCAAAAAAGCCCATACCATGGCAGAGAACGTGGGTTATGTCAAGTGTTTTTTAAAAGGAGTCGTAGAAAAGACTTCTTACCGGAAGCTAATTGCTAACTTCTATTTCATCTACTCAGCCATGGAAGAGGAAATGGAAAAGCACCGCAATCATCAAGTCATAGGCAAAATTTACTTTCCTCGACTTAACCGCAAACATTCTTTGGAGCAAGACTTAAATTATTACTATGGCTATAACTGGCGGGAGCAAATCCAATTATCTCCTGCGGGAATAGCTTATGTAGAGCGAATCCGTGAATTGTCTATCACCCAACCAGAGCTATTAGTGGCTCATGCTTACACCCGTTATCTGGGAGACTTGTCTGGAGGACAAATTCTCAAGGGTATTGCCCAAACAGCTATGAAGCTAGCGGAAGGCGAAGGTACTGCTTTTTATGAATTCGCCGATATTACTGACGAAAAAGCATTCAAGGCTGAATATCGTCAGGCTTTGGATGAAATGCCCATTGATGATGCGACTGGCGATCGCATTGTGGAAGAAGCTAATGCAGCTTTTGGCTTGAACATGAATTTGTTCCAAGAACTAGAAGGGAATTTGATCAAGGCCATTGGCGTGATGCTATTTAACTCCCTTACCAGACGGCGCACCAGAGGAAGTACCGAGTTAGTTACTGCTGAATGAGTTTAGACTAGGACTAGGGGACTTGTCTGTTCCCTGTTCTGTCTTCAACAAAAATATGGCAACAAAAATTCCTGTTACTGTGATCACCGGCTTTTTGGGTAGTGGAAAAACTAGTTTAATTCGTCACCTGTTGCAAAATAATCAGGGACGCCGGATAGCAGTTCTTGTGAATGAATTTGGTGAGCTTGGTATAGATGGAGAATTATTAAGATCCTGTCAAATTTGTCCAGAAGATGCTGATGGTGAGGCGAGTAATATCTTTGAATTAACCAATGGTTGCCTATGCTGTACTGTCCAAGAAGAGTTCTATCCGACAATGCAGGAATTAATCAAGCGGCGAGATGTTATTGATTGTATTCTGATTGAAACTTCCGGTTTAGCTTTACCAAAGCCTCTAGTCAAGTCATTCCGTTGGCAAGAAATTCGCAATGCAGCTACAGTGGATGCGGTAATTACAGTGGTAGATTGTGCTGCTGTTGCAGCAGGGACATTTGCCAGTGATTTGCAGGCGATCGCTCTTCAAAGAGAAGCGGATGATAGTCTAGAACATGAAACCCCTTTGCAGGAGTTGTTTGAAGACCAACTAGCTTGTGCAGATTTAGTGGTATTAAGTAAAACTGACCTAGTAGATGCTTCTACAGTCTTAGAGGTAACAGAATTAGTCAAGCGAGAAATACCCAGATTGGTGAAGATAGTGCATAGCGATCGTGGTAAATTGGATGCGTCTATATTATTAGGTTTTGAAGCAGCAGTAGAAGATGACTTAGATAGCCGTCCCAGTCATCATGACATAGAAGAAGAGCATGAACATGATGAGGAAATCACTTCGACTCATCTGATTTTAGACCGGACTTTTGACCCAGAAAAGTTACAACAACAACTACAAGTTTTAGCGCAACAACAAGAAATTTACCGCATCAAAGGCTTTGTAGCTGTTACTGACAAACCTATGCGTTTAGTTATGCAAGGCGTAGGAACAAGATTTGAAAAATTCTACGATCGCCCCTGGACAACGGGAGAAGCAAGACAAACCCGCTTAGTGTTTATCGGTCGAGATTTGCAATCTGCGGTTATAGAATCAGAGTTACAAGCTTTATAAATTTGTTTGTGCGCCCTTGCTGGCAAAAAATTACCCCAAGAAATTGCCAAATTGGCTCAGATTTGGCTGAAAAGAGATTATTGTTATCATGTGGGTATATCTGTTCCCGATTTTATAATTAGTAAATATTGGGAATTTATCTAAAACTGTTGGATGATAGGGAAAGATAATGGATAAAAATGTAGTTGTGAGCCAATTTATCGCTGTCAAATTACCAATTGTTAATGTTTGGTGTTGTTGCTTCTATTCCAACTCCAGACTGGAGAATTAGCATTTTTGAGTGTTTTTTGAATATTTTTTGAATATTTTTTGTAAACATTTAAAGATTTTGTCTTCACGCAATCTTAATCAGCGAAAAGTAGAAAATATTCTGAAAATATTCTATTGTTGAACTGGTGAAGTCAGAATTTATTATTTTTGTTATCATAGTGCATCTTGAGTAAAAGTAAGTAGAAAACCTCCACTTGAATGAATGGTGGAGTTGGATTTTTCTACACATAGTTTTCATAAACCCAAAAGCCGGAATGTCAGTCACTCAGATTTTTTTTGAGGGTTTTACTGGCTGGATTTTCAATGTTTAATTACTACATCAGGGTTAATCATGAATTATCAATTTTCTTCATCTTGCGAAACTCATCAGAGGGATATTACTCCCGATCAATTAAATCAGATTACTCACGCCATTCTGGATGGGAGATATTCTTGGGCGTGTGTTTTGATGTTGCGTTTTATTGGTTATAATCCTCTGCATTATATTCCTCAACGTACTTACAGCCGTTTAATTAAAGAGAATAACGAAATTCTCTTAGCACAAGCATCCATGCAAACCTGTGTTAAAAGTTCTAGGCGAAGAAATTCATCCCAGGATTTTAGCAAAATGGATAGTTTGGAATATTTGGAAACTGCTGATAGTAGAAAGTTACCTACTCTTGAACAAGAATTTAAACAAATGGCTTTGAGATCATAAGTTGAAAATTCGATAAAAAATTGTGGGTTCAATTGGACTCATATTTGATTTTTGGACAATGAGAGAGTTAGGTCTTGCGTAGTAAAAGCACTCTTGAGGTTTTTCGAGAAACTTATACTTACTGTTCAAAAATCAAATATGAGTCCTATATGAGTCATGGCTCAAAAACGGTGTTCATACTCTTCAAATATTTTTATTTCTATTGGATTTTCTTTTCCTTAACCCTGCTCTAATAATACTTTCTTGTTCACTAGCCACTTGATCAAAAAAGCCTTGAGGCCAATTAACAACTCCACGTTCATCATCAATATTAATTTCCTCGTAAGTCGATCCGTTATCGGTATTACTGATGAAATAAATACCAATTAAATCTTTGAGTTGATTTGTCTCACTTTCAACTATTCTTCTAACTAAGCGATTAATTATATGGTCACTATGGGTTTCAACTATTACTTTCTTCCCAGATAGTGCTAATGAAATAAAATAATCTGCCATTTGCATCTGCAGGCTAGGATGTAAATGAATTTCTGGTTGCTCTAATAAAAGTGTCCCTCTCCAGGGCATTCTCAATCCTTCTAGGATTATAGGAAATATTTGACTTACACCAAATCCTACATCTGCTATATTGACCCGTGTTTTAGGTGCTGAACTAGAATTAAGTTCTAAGTAAATTATTTCACTTAAAGTTTCTGTTCTAAAACCCTTAATATTCATTATTTCTAACCATTCTTGAACAGCGTTTGCAAGACTTATCAATTTTTTCTGTTTAAAAGAATTGCTTTTTACATCATAAAAAAAATGATTCACTACATCTTTATTTTGTTCCGTCGAATATATGTAAGCTGCATTTTCGCCTTTTATACCAATTTCCACAATTTCATCTTCATAAATATATCTTCTTGATGGTTCCTCTCTTAATGGTCCAATATAAGTATATGAAGAGAAAACAGCCTGGAGTAAATTATTGATTGTATAAAGAAGAAAATTCATATCTGGTATTCTTACATCTTTTTCTTCAGAATTTTCAGGATTATCTATTCTCATTGAGAATAAATTTGTAAATGTTATTTTCACATTAACCTCTCCTTTGTTTTGACCATCTTCCCTTAAATTAATTCCATTTATGATATTTTCCCACTGAATTTTATATAGATTGTTATCAACAAGTTCTAACTTTATAAAAGATCCTGGAACTATTTTTTGTTCTGGTAATAAAGTTTCCAATTTAAAATAGATTTGATCGACAACAATTGTCTTTAAATATCTCTTACTTCTGGTTTGACTTTTATGCGGCTTTAATATAATTTTGAAATTAATATTATGTGAAACTTGTGTTTCTTTTGTAGATAGCTCCCCCAGAAGAATTTTCATCATCAAGCGGTTGGAACTGGATGAATATTTTTGATCATCTTTTGAAATTTTAAAGATAAAATTAAATTCAATTTTGTTGTCTGAATTTTTATTAAAGATAATATTCTCAAAAGTACCCAGATGAACTAATCTACCATTTAGAAGTAAAGTTTGATTTGGGTCTTGACTTTCTAAAGTTTGTTTTAATAGAAGAATACTTTGTAAAAGAGATGTCTTACCACAACTATTGGGACCGCACAAAACAGTTATTGGTTTTATGTTTAAATTTTCTAGATTATGAAATCCTTTGAAATTCTTTAAAGACAGACTATCTATCATGTTTCTTTTTTATGAGTTAATAGTTTTCAACTATGTTAGCGAATTGATTCAATAGGATCAGGCATATCTATTGGGAAATGCTGTTCTTCATAAGCTTCTACAAGCGTCGCAAGGACATCCAACTCATCCGCTTCAGGTGTTCCTTTTTTTGGATCCATTAAGGACTCTATCCGTTTTAGGGTATCTTCGTAGTCCTGTTCTGTCTTTATTGGTCTAATAGCAAATTCCATTTTTCCCCATCCTCATCACCCTCTCGCCGAGTCCTCGAAACTCACTCAGCTTATGCTTAAGTTTAGCAGGTACAGCAACAGATTGCTTGATCTGCTTTACTAAATGCTCTAACACCTGTATTTGCTCTGCTAGAGTCAATTGTTCTATTTCCCTCAAAACATCCTTGATTAAAAGGCTCATGCTTTTCCTGTGCAAATCAACATAATTTAATCCTAGACTAGGATGTTGGAGGAAGACATAAAGATAGCTTTCACATTATAAACATAGCTTTTAGCATCTGGATGTATCGGCTATAATTTGAGATGTTGTTGTTAACAAACTTTCTTCTATGGTAGCAGATTTTGCGCTTTTAAAGCGGATCTACAATGTTTTTGACCCATTTCGTCCCTTACCTGCTGGCGATCCCAAATATGTAGATTGTAAGGATGTGCGGGGAGATGGCGATATTCTGGTGGAAATAGGTAGAGAGATTTTGTTGTCAGATAGGATGACTTGTCAACTTTACGCAGGTCATCGCGGTGCGGGAAAATCAACGGAATTGTTGAGACTGCAAAAATATTTAGATGAACAAGGCTGTTTTGTTGTCTATTTTGCTGCTGATGAAGCAGATATTGAGCCAGAGGATACGCAATACACAGATATTCTTTTGGCTTGTACAAGACACTTATTAGAATCGTTAAAAGATCAAGGTTCTCCCGCTAAGTTGTTGGAATGGTTAAAAAACCGTTGGGAAGATTTAAAGGATTTGGCTTTGACGGAAGTAGCCATTGATAAATTAAGCATAGAAGCGCAAATCTCCCAATTTGCCAAAATCACCGCCAATTTACGCGCAGAACCGACCCAACGTCAAAAAATTCGCGATCGCGTTAATCCCCATACAATAACTTTAATTGAAGCGTTAAATGATTTTATTAAAAATGCCAAGAAAAACTTACCTTCAGGATATTCTCAACTAGTATTAATAGCAGACAACTTAGACCGGATTGTCCCTATTGTCCAGGAAGACCAACGGAGCAATCATGAGCATATTTTTCTCGACCGGAGCGAACAACTCCAGGCGTTAGATTGTCATATAATTTATACAGTACCTATTTCCTTACTTTATTCTAATCGAGCAGTAGATATAGCAAATATCTATGGAAATGCTCAGGTATTACCCATGATTATGGTACAAACTCCTGAGAATAATGCATATAAAGCTGGAATAGATAAGGTTATGGAAGTTCTCCAAAAACGGCTGAGTTCTATAGATGTTAGTTTATCTATTGTAGACATATTTGAGGAGAGAGAGGCGTTAGAGCAATTATGTTTAATGAGTGGTGGTCATGTGCGGAATTTGTTATTATTAATGAAGGAAGCGATTAAATACACTAATGACAAAACCATTAGTAACAGAGCTTTGCGTCGTTCAATTAGTGAGTTGCGAAATACCTATAGAAATACTGTTTATGCTAATGAGTGGGAACCATTAGCTAAAGTATACCATTCTAAAGAGATAGAGAATGAACAATTGTACCGGGGATTATTGTTTAATCGTTGTGTTTTAGAATATCGTTATTTGGACGCTGAGGGAAATAGTAAAGTTTGGTATGATATTCATCCTTTGATTAAAGGAATTAAGGAATTTCAGGATGCTTATAAACTTTTGTATCCAGAAGCGACTGCACCACTATCTGTTAATAGTTAGTATTATCTAGCTGCAATTATGGGATTAAATCTTACTAATTGGGACAATGATTTAGAAGTAAGTGGAGACGAAGAATACGAAGTCTTAGTCCGTACCCTTAACTTTACAGAAGGTTTTGGTTTATTATTTGTCCGTTGTTCTCTAGCGGAAGGTGAACGGATAATTACCCAAGTTAAAGAGGATATTAAGGATAAAAATATAGAAGTTTTACGCCTAGATAAATCTGTCAACAATTTATATGAAATAATTAATGGATTAAATAATAAGGAAAACATAAATATTTTATTTATTACAGGATTACATTTGTCATTTTATGAATATGAAGAATGTAAAGTTTTGGTTGGTTGGAATAGCAAGGATATTTATTCATATAGTTGGAAGGGTGTCCCACCTATTTTAATTAATCTCAACCAACAAAGGGAAAGTTTTAGAGATAGCTTTAATATTTGCTTTGTGTTTTTGTTACCTCAATTTGCTATTAAGTATTTTATCCAACGTGCTCCTGATTTTTTTGATTGGCGTTCTGGAATGTTTGAATTTCCTATAGATCCAGAGACGTTGAAGCAAGAATCATCAAGAATATCCGCATCGGAAGACTATGAAGAATATATTACTTTAGGTGTAGAAGAAAGAAATAAGAAAATAATTGAAATTCAAGAGTTAATTGCAGAAGATCATCAAACAATTAGCTCTAAAAGTGAATTATTTCTGAAGCTGGGTACTTTATATTTTTCCGAGCAAGATTATAAAGGAGCGATCGCATCCTATGACCAATCTCTCAATTTCAAACCCGATTATTCGAGCGCTTGGTACAACAGGGGAAACGCACTATATAATTTAGAAAGGTATGAAGAAGCGATCGCATCCTATGACCAAGCTCTCAATTTTAAACCCGATGATTCGAGCGCTTGGAACAATCGGGGAAACGCACTATATAATT